>Ga0100394_1000004_pt1 | contig 286239 bp, 286 predicted proteins | sample CryGeymeta201518_FD_81549 | JGI IMG/M metagenome (GOLD analysis project Ga0100394, IMG submission 81549) | Groundwater microbial communities from Crystal Geyser aquifers in Utah, USA - Crystal Geyser metaG 2015-18 | ecosystem: Environmental > Aquatic > Deep subsurface > Groundwater | place... | reverse complement strand
GCGCGCCTCGGGGCCGAGCAGGCGTTCGTAGAGGAAGCGGAAGCTCGAGAAGCAGTCGATCCGCTCCTGCGCCAGGTCGAAGGCGGCGACGCGGGTCAGCTTGCCGATGAAGCCTTCGACCGCATCGAAGCCGGTCTCGTTCGGGATCGCGTGGCGCAGCGCCTTCAATTCCTGATAAGCGACATACTGGCTGCGGATCGCGGCGTTCTCGCGCGCATTCCTTCCCCAGACGCGGAAGGCATCGCACCGGCCGAGGCCGATATCGAGGCTGCGGCGGATGTAACGCTGTTCGGCGGCGGTGAAGCTCGCAAATTCGCGCATTTCGGCGATGGTGACGGACGCTGTCTTCGCAATGGCCATCTGATGGGCCCTCCCTGTTTGCGAGAGACAGGTTTCGCCCAAGATGGTTAATTTCGCGTTAGCTATGCCGAGCTTGGCTAGTCGCGCCCGTGCAGGCGGAATTCCTCCACCGGAACGCCGCCGATCAGATGCTCCTGAATGATCCGTTCGAGCGTGCTGGGCGTGCAGGAATGATACCAGACCCGGTCGGGCCAGACGACCGCGATCGGCCCCATGGCACAAACCTGGAGGCAGTCCGCCTTGGTGCGCTGGATTCCTCCGGTCGCGTCCGGCCCCTCGCCCTGTTTCGGGCCTGCCAGCTTCAACTGCTTCAACCGCGTCTTCAGGAAGCTCCAGGCGGCCTTGCCCTCGTCACGCGAGCAGCATTTCTGCTTTTCGGCGAGCGCGCACAGGAAGATGTGCCGCTCGACCGTTTCCCCGCCGATCTTGGACAAAGCGCGCTCCGCCTTGCGCAGCTGCTTGTCAGTCTTGTCGTCGCGACTCATTCGGAAAGCTTGGCCTCAGGCTTCAGCCAGCGATCGAGCCAGGCGAACACGGTGTCGTGCCATTGGCGCGAATTCTTCGCGTTCAGCACCCAGTGGTTCTCGTTCGGGAAGACGAGCAGCTGGCTGGGAATATTGCGCTCCTGCAAGGCGGTGAAGCTCTGAAGCCCCTGCGTATAGGGAACGCGGAAATCCTTTTCGCCCGTGATGACCAGCATCGGGGTCTGCCATTTGTCGACGTGGTTGACCGGGTTCCACTTTTCATAAAGCGCGGATTGTTCGGCATAGGTGCCGCCGAAATCCCAGCGCGGAAACCACAATTCCTCGGTGGCGTAATAGAAGCTGCGCATGTCGAACAACCCGTCATGCTGCACCAGGCAGTCGAACCGGTCGGGCCACTGGCCCGCGATCCAGTTCATCATGTAGCCGCCATAGCTCGCCCCCATGGCGCACGCCCGTGTCCCGTCGATCTGCGGGTCGAGCTCGAGCGCGGCGGCGAGGCCCTTCTTCAAATCTTCGAGCGGCTTGCCACCCCAGTCGCGGCGAATGCTGTCGGTAAAGGCCTGGCCGTATCCGGTGGACCCATGGAAATCGACCGAGATCACCGCATAGCCCTGGCTGGCGACGACGCGCGGATTCCACCGCGTCGACCAGCCGTCGTTGAACGATCCCTGCGGCCCGCCATGGACGTAGAGGATGGCAGGCATCGGCCCGCTTTGGTTCGCCAGCTTGGTGATCTGGCCCCAGACCGTATCCCCGTTCGCGCCCTTGAAGCTGAAGCGTTCGACCTCAACCGGGGCGAGCGCGCCCACGCGCTGCGTGGCGACTTCGGTCAGGGGCATGGCCTGGCCGTAGCCTTGCGAGAGGAACAGTTCGGCAGGCGCACCGATCGAATCGCGCGTGAACAACAGCCGGTCGTCGACCAGCGGCGTGACATTGCCGATATGCGCTTCATTGCCCGCCATCAGGTCGAGCTTGTCGATCGCGCCGGTCTGGGGATCGATGCGGAAAGCGGGCGTATCCAGCACGTCCTGCGCGGTGGCGATCAGATAGCGGCTGTCGGGCGTCCAGGCGAGCGTGCCGAAGCTGCGGTCGAAATTCTGCGTCAACGGCGTGACCACGCCCGTCTTCACGTCGCGCAGCATCACCACCATCCGGTCCGCCTCGTAGGTCGGGCGCGCCATGGCGGCATAGGCGAGATATTGCCCGTTCGGCGACGGCGTCGGCAGCGCGTCATAGGCCTGGTTCGCGGCGGTCAGATTGACGGGCGGTTTGCCGCTGAGGTCCGAGAACCAGATATCGAGGTTGGTCGAGGCCGGCTCGTTCCCGTCGGCTTCGCGCGCGACGAAATAGAGGCCCGATCCGTCGGGTGCCCAGGCGATGTCCTCATTGCCGCCGAAAGGCTTGGTCGGCGTGTCTCCCGAAGGTCCGCCCGCACCGACCAGTCCGTCCACGGCCATGCCTGCGCCGGTGGTCCGGCCCCGCGCGAGATCGAACACGAAGACGCGGCTGACCGTGCCGGGGGTCTCCCAGCTGTCCCAATGGCGCACGAAGCCTTCGTCGCCCTGATAGAGCCGCCCGTCGCCCGGGCCGGTCAGATGCGCGGTCCCATCGGTTTCGCAACCGAATTGCGGGCAGCCGCGCGCGACTTCGGCCCATACCGCAAGCTTGTCGCCCTTGGGCGAGACGGCGAACCCATCGACGGCAGTGTCGAAACTGCTGACCAGCGTCGGCGTCCCGACCCGCCCGGCCGGCGTCACGCTGGCGCGCCAGACGCGCGCACGCTCATCACCCGAAGCGGTCGGCTTGCGGTCCGAGAGGAAATAGAGCTGATTGTCCGGCCCGAAGCTGAGTCCCGACAACGGACCGCCGAAATCGAGCCGGACCGGCTGCGCGCCTTCGCGCGTGAGGTCGAGCAGATAGGGCACGCCGGTGCGCGCATAGCTCGCCGGATCGGTATCGGTGACCGTGTAGACCGCCAGGCGCCCGTCCGACGACACGGTCGGCGCGCCGAGGCGCGGCAGAGTGATGAGGTCCTGCGCGCTCATCGGAGCGGGTGCGGTGGTCGTCGGAGTGCTTTGCTGGGCCGACACGGGCGCAGCGATCGCGAGCGTGGCGGCGCTGGCGGTGAGACTGGCGGCGAGAAGGGCGAAACGGCTCGCCTTGCGTGAATTGATGGTCATGCACGCGGTATTAGCCGCGCCGGATGAACGCGGCAAAGACAAATCCGTTCAGCTGCGCTTGCCCGCGATCCGCGTGATCTCGTCCTTAACCAGCTTTTCGACCATCGGCGGCAAATTGGTGTCGAGCCATTGGGCAAGCATCGGGCGCAGCATTTCGCGCACGAGCCCCTCAAGCGAGGTTTCGCCCGAGCGTACGATCTGCGGGCTCGCGCCGGGTTCGGCCAGCATGGCGAGCGCGGCGAAATTGGCCTGGATCGAATTGCGCATGGCTTCGGTGGTCAGCGGCGCATCCTCGTCATGGTCCTCCGAGTCATTGCCGGCATCATCCTGAGAGTGCGCCTGGGAGTGCGATTGCGCGACCATCGCGTCTTCGTCGAGTTCGAGGATCTCTTCCGCTTCCTCGGCATCGGTGGGTTCGATCGGTTCGGAGCGCGCTTCGGAACGCGTATCGAAGCGGGAGCCGGACTGAGCGCGATTGCGCCGCTCGGCGATGGCGCCTTCGCGATTGTCGCGCGCGATCACTTTCTTGATCGAGTCGAGGATTTCCTCGACCGAAGGTTCGCCCGGTTGCTGCACTGCCCAATTCCCCTGAACTGCTCCACCCGACGCAGCCGAATCACTGCCCGTGCCGAATCGCGTAACCCCTCAATACTCTCTTTCGACCGACATTTCATCCGTCTCGAGCGGAGGTTGTGCGGGCACCTCGGCAGTTGCGGCGGGAATCGCGGCGGTCGAGCTGCTCATCGCCTCGGGATCGGGATCGCGGCTCCAGTCCCACCAATTCCCGCTGACGCGATCGTAATTGGCGACCGGATCGTAGAGCACGCCTTCATCGGCAAGGCCCAGATCGCGCGCTTCGGCCCGGCCCATCGCGGCCAACAGCGAGAACGCCGCGACATAGGCGTTGCGCCGCGCGGTCACGAGATCGACGCGGGCGTTCAGCAATTCCTGTTCGGCGTTGAGCACGTCGAGAATGGTGCGATTGCCGATCGAGTTTTCTGCCCTTACGCCTTCCAAGCTCAGCGATGCAGCGTCGACCGCGGTCTGCGAACTGTCGATGATGGCGAGCGAGGCCTGCCAGCTCGAATAAGCGGCGCGGACCTGTGCGATCACGTCACGCTCGGCGGCGATGACCTGTTCGAGCGCGGCGGAGGCGCGCGCCTGCGCCTGGCGTTGCAAGGCGGCGGGGCGGCCTCCCTGGAACAGCGGGATCGACACCGTCACGCCCGCCTGTGCCGCCGTCGAAGTCTGCGGGCTGGCGATCACCGGGCCGGTCGGGTTGTCTGGATCGACCGCGCTCGGCACGCTGCCGAGGAAATTCTGGTAATCGTATCCGGTGAAGACCGACACGCGCGGCAGGCGGGTCGATCCGGCGACGTCGATATCGAAACCGGCGGCGACGGCACGTTCGCGCGCGGCGATGAGATCGGGATTGGCGACTAATGCGACGTCGACCGCGGTCTCCACACTGGCGGGCAGGCCCGGCAGCGAAGGCGGCGGCGCGAGATCGATGGGCGCTTCGCCGACGAGAGCGATGTAATCCTCGCGCGCTGCGATCAGATTGGCTTCGGTGCTGCGCAGATCGCCCTGTGCCAGCGCAAGCCGCGATTGCGACTGCGCGACATCGGTGCGGGTCAAGTCGCCGATCTCGAACCGGTCGCTGGTCGCCTGCGTGTTGACGCTCAGCACCTCGACCTGGTTGCGCGCAAGGCTGACCAGCGCCTGCCCGCGCAACACGTCCATATAGGCGGCAACGACCTGGCTGAAGATGGCGCTTTCCGTCCCGCGCAGATCGGCGCGCCCGGCCTCGACCCGCTGGTCGGCGGCGCGGATGCGGTTCTTGATCGCTCCGCCCGAATAGATCGGCACGCCCAGATCGACGCCGACATTGAAGGCCCGGTCGGGCGTGAAGAAGCTGGTCGAGCTTTGTTCGATGAATTCGGTCACCGAGCCGTTGGCGTTCGCCGAGGGGCGGCCATCGGCGCGCTCGATCTCGACCTGCGCATCGGTTGCGCGCAAAGTGGCGCGCGCGGCCATCAGGGTCGGGTTGTTGATATAGGCCTGGGTCAGCGCTTCCTGGAGCGTGTCGGCATAAGCGGGCGTGGCCAGGACGCAGAGCGGCGCGCAGCCCATCGCCAGAGCGATCAGGCTGGCCCGACGGCCTCGACGCAACACCCCTTTCCGCATTGTCAGAACGTCCAGCCGGTCGGCTTGTCGAACTGGCCGAGCCGGGGAATACCCGTTTCGGCAAGCGGCAGCAGGCCGAGCGATCCGGCCACCTTGCGGCCCGTCGCGAGGCGGGTGACGCCCCGCTCCACGATGCCGGTGACCACGCGGCCGCCATCGGCCAGCACCCCCGCCAGCGCGGCGGGAAGATGTTCGATCGCTCCGTCGATCAGCAGCAGCGTGGCGCCCGATTGCGCCAGATCGCCCTTCGCGGCGGTATCGGCATCCAGCGTCTCGACACTCGCGACGAGCGGGCGCACCAATTCGGCGAGATAGCCGCTGCCCCCTTCGACCACGACAACGCTATCGTCGGCGCGCGGCGCGGCTTCTTCGAGCATCATGCCGTGGAACACCGGAGCGGGCAGGAAACCGCCGTTCTCGAGCCGGATCGCCCGGTCCATATAGGCGGTGCCGCGTGCGCCGGCGGGCACGAATTCCTCACGCGCCACCGCGCCCATCCGTTCGAGCACGAAGCGCTGATTGACGCCGCTGGTGCGCAGTTGGCTGTCGATCATGGCACGGCGCGCGGCGGCGAAATCGATGGCGCGGCCTTGCTCCTGGCTGTGGCCTGCTTGCTGTTCGGCGGTGACGGTCATCGGCGCAATCTCTGTCGTCTCGAGCTGGGAATACGCGCCGCTGTATTACACAAACAACACAGTGGCGCAACGCTCGTTTTCCTTAAGCGCATGGCCGCGCGGGGCCAAGCGCTTTGACCATTCGCGTTTTCCCCGCCAAGGACACCCGCCAATCTGCGAAGAGGAACGATACCGCGATGAACGACGAGTCGGGAGCCGAACGGGCGATGGTGACCATCCGCGAGGACGATCTGATCGACAGCGTGGCCGACGCGCTGCAATTCATCAGCTACTATCACCCGATGGACTATATCCGCGCGCTGGGCGACGCCTACGAGGCGGAGCAGGGGCCGGCGGCCAAAGATGCGATCGCGCAAATCCTGACCAACAGCCGGATGTGCGCGGAAGGGCACCGTCCAATCTGCCAGGACACCGGCATCGTCAACGTCTTCGTCAAATGGGGCCAGGATTGCCGCCTCGAATCGACCCGCGCCTTGCAGGACATCGTCGATGAAGGCGTGCGCCGCGCCTATAATCACCCCGACAATAAATTGCGCGCCTCGATCCTCGCCGATCCCGCCTTCACGCGCCGCAACACGCGCGACAACACGCCGTGCGTCCTGTCGGTCGAGATGGTCCCCGGCAACACGGTTTCGATCGACGTCGCGGCGAAAGGCGGAGGCAGCGAGAACAAGTCCAAGTTCAAGATGATGAACCCCAGCGACAATATCGTTGATTGGGTGGTCGAACAGATCCCCTCGATGGGCGCGGGCTGGTGCCCGCCGGGCATGCTGGGGATCGGTATCGGCGGCACGGCGGAACATTGCGTCCGTCTGGCGAAGCAGTCGCTGATGGAGCCGATCGATATGGCGCAGCTCAAACAGCGCGGGCCCCAGAACGATCTCGAAAAGCTTCGGATCGACATTTTCGACGCGGTCAATGCGCAGGGGATCGGCGCGCAGGGCCTGGGCGGCCTCTCCACCGTGCTCGACGTCAAGATCCTCGACTGGCCCTGCCACGCGGCGGGCAAGCCGGTGGCGATGATCCCGAACTGCGCCGCCACCCGCCATGCGCATTTCACGCTCGACGGATCGGGGCCGAGCTATCTCGAGAAGCCCGATCTCGACCAGTGGCCCAAGGTCAATTGGCAGCCCGATGCCGCGGCCAAGCGCGTCGATCTCGACAATCTCACCAAGGAAGAGGTGGAAAGCTGGGAGCATGGCGATCGCCTGCTCCTGTCGGGCAAGATGCTGACTGGGCGCGATGCGGCGCATAAGCGCATCCGCGACATGGTCGAAAAGGGTGAGGAGCTGCCGGTCGAGTTCGCGGGCCGCGCGATCTATTATGTCGGCCCGGTCGATCCGGTCATGGGCGAGGTCGTCGGCCCCGCCGGACCAACGACGGCGACGCGGATGGACACATTCACCGAAACGATGCTCGATCTCGGTCTCCTCGCCATGATCGGCAAGGCGGAGCGCGGGGCGGACGCGGTCGAGGTTATCAGCCGCTTCAAGGTGGCCTATCTGATGGCGACCGGCGGCGCCGCCTATCTGGTGGCGCGCGCGATCAAGGAAGCGAAAGTCATCGGGTTCGAGGATCTCGGCATGGAGGCGATCTACGAGTTCACGGTCGAGAACATGCCGGTGACCGTGGCGGTCGACGCGCGGGGCAAGAATGTCCACACCCTCGCCCCGGCGAAATGGCGCGAAAAGATCCGCGAGGAGAAGCTATTGCCGGTGGGCTGAGGCACGGCCCCGCTTCGACCAACCGCCGTCGCGTCTCGACAACCGCGCTGGAGAATACGGCTTTTTGCGCGCAAAAGACTGTCGCTTTGTCTTTTGACACATCTTCCTCCGATCCCGGCTCGGACAGCCTGTCGCGCCTGCCGGTGCGCGTGGTCCTGTGGTCGATCTTCGGCCTGTGGGTCGCCTATTTCCTGATCTTCACCGCGCGCGGGATGATCGTTGGGCTGGAATCCGACAGCGAGGTCGTGCTGCGCCGCGCGCTGGTGACGCTCGCGGGGATGACCGCGACGGTCGGGCTGTGGATCATACTGCGCCTGTTCGATCACCGGACGCTGGCGGTCCAGATCGGTGCGGCGGTCCTGCTGGCGATCCCCACATCGCTCGCCATCGCGCAGACCAACATCTGGGTCTTTTCCGGGCTTCAGGAACGCTTGCAGGCACGCATGGCGGAAGAACGCGGCTTCTCGATCAGCCGCGACGAATTCGGCAATGTCGTGATCGAAGGCCCCGCCGCCTCGGTTCCGGGCGATGACGGCATCGGCGGCCCGCCGACCATGCCGCGCGGCCGGATCGTCGTCCCCAATGACGAGGATCGCGAACGCTGGCTGATCCTGATCGAACGGGCGCTCAGCCAGTTTTTCCTCCTGATCGCCTGGGCGGCGCTCTATTTCGCCCTGCTCGCCGGCGTGCGCGCCAAGGATGCGGAGCGGCGCGGCGAACGCTTCCGCAGCGCGGCGAAGGCAGCGGAACTGCGATCCCTGCGCTATCAGGTGAACCCGCATTTCCTCTTCAACGCGCTCAATTCCCTCTCCGCACTGGTGATGACCGACCGGCAGGCCAAGGCCGAGGAGATGATCCAGACCCTGTCCGGCTTCTATCGCCACAGCCTGGCGGAGGATCCGACCGCGGACGTCTCACTCGAAGACGAATTCGATCTCCAGCGCCATTATCTCGACATCGAACAGGTCCGCTTCCCGAAGCGGCTGAAGACCGAATTCATCCTTCCCGATGCGCTCAAGGGATACCGCGTGCCGGGGATGATTCTGCAACCGCTGGTGGAGAATTCGGTCAAATACGGTGTGTCGCAGAGCAGCCGTCCGGTCACGATCACGCTCGCCGCGCGCGAGGAATATGGGCGGCTGGTGCTGAGCGTCAGCGACGACGGGCCGGGGATCGCGAGCACTTCCGGGCAGGGACACGCCGCGCAGGGCGGCTTCGGGATCGGTCTCGCCAATGTAAGGGACCGGCTGGTGGCGCGCTTCGGCGAACTCGCCACGATCACCTCGGGCGAGATACTCGACGGATACGAGACCGAATTGCGGCTGCCGCTGGTAAGCCACGGCCGGGAATAGGGCCGAGAAGGGGGAACAGGATCATGGCCGAGACTTCGAACGAGAAACTGCGCACTCTCATCGTCGATGACGAGCCCTTGGCCGTGGAGCGGATGCAAGTCCTCTGCTGCAAGATGGACGATATCGCCGTCGTCGGCACGGCCAGCGACGGCGCGGCGGCGTTGCGGCTGGTCGATGCGCTGCACCCCGATCTCGTCCTCCTCGACATGACCATGCCCGAGGTCGACGGCCTGTCGGTGGCGCGCAGTCTGGCGAAGAAAGCGACTCGCCCCGCCGTCGTGTTCGTGACCGCGCACGACAATTACGCGGTCGAGGCCTTCGACCTCGACGCGGTCGATTACGTGCTGAAGCCGGTCAAGAGCGAGCGGCTGGAACGCGCCATCGCCCGAGCCCTGTCCCGTCGCAACGAAGGCGCGCGCAGCGACAGCGAATGGCTCGACGAATTGTGGATTCCCCACCGGTCGGAGCTTATTCGCCTCGAAACCGCGCAGGTCGATCGCATCGATGCGGAGCGCGACTACGTCCGGCTCCATGTCGGCGATCGCTCCTATCTGCTGTTGCAGACCATCGCGGGTCTCGAAGACCGGCTGGACCCCGCAAAGTTCATCCGCGTCCACCGCTCTACGATCCTGCGCCGCGATCGCATCATCGGCCTGAAACATGACGGGCTCGGCGTCTGGTCGGTCGAGCTGGAGGGTGAGGAGCCGGTGAGGATCGGGCGCACCTATCTACCCAAGGTCAAGGCGATGGCGGGGCGCTGAGCGTCTATTCCAGCGACCCTGTCACACTAGACGCGAGAAAGGCCCCGGTCGGGGCTGCTGGTCCGACCGGGGCCACGGGATGGCAACAGAAGACGTCGCTGACCTTGGGCATCAGCCGCCCAGCTGCCGCTCCCGCATTACGGCCGCCACCTGGGTGGCCGCCCGCGCCTTCACCTCGGCGACGCAGACGCGCATCTTGGCATTGTCGACGATCCGCGTGCCGGAGCGCTGCTGGCCGTCTCCGCAGATATGGCGCGCAGCGCTGTCGATCCGCTTGGCGAGCGCGGATTGCCCCTGCGGGCTGGTCAGATCGAGATCGGCGTAAGCGACATCCACGCTCACGACCTGCGCTGCCAAGGGCGCGGCGCTTGCCGCCAGCACAAGGCCACAGGCCGCGGCGAGGGGCGCAATTGTCGAAGCAAGGGTTCCAAAGCGGGTTTTCATACAATCCTCCTGGGTTGCGGCGCGCCCGGAACGTAGGGGTTGGGGGAGGCGCGCCGCAGACAGAGAGATGATCGATTACGCGCGTAGGCGCATCGCGGGATCGACCGGCGGAGCACGCTTCCGATCGAGCGCGGAAAGTTGCGGACGAACGACCGCTGGCGATCCGCCAGCGACACGCCTATCCCTTGGTCGATGGCGTTCGTGCTGATCTTCCTGCTCGGAATCGCGAATTTCGCGGCGCACAAGGCCGTGCTCGAAAGCGGCCACCCGATGATTGCGCGAATCCCCCTGATGCGCTCTCGTCCATTCGGGGGCCGGTTCGGAACGCTGTCGCTGATCCTCGAATATATCCTCCTGCTCGCAAGCCTGCTGTTCCTGTCGGAAGGCTATCAGGCGATCGCATGGGTCTATGCGCTCTACAGCGTGTCCAACATCGCCAGCGCCTAGGCCTTGCTGACCGGGCGGATATGACCCGCCGGAACCACGCGGGCGATGGCGCGCTTGGCTGACATGGCTTCGATCGACACCATCTGGCTGGTGCTCAACGCACGCAGCGGCAGCAATGAAGACGGCGCGATCGCGGAATTGCGCGACCATTGCGCGCGGCGAAACCTCGAACTGACGCACGAGATCTGCTTTCCCGACGACGATCTGCCGACGGCGGATGCGCTCGACGATGCAGGGGTGAGATGCCTCGCGGTCTTTACCGGCGACGGGACCCTGAATGCGGCCATCACCGGGCTTTATGGCTGGTCGGGATCGATCCTGGTGCTGCCGGGCGGGACGATGAACCTGCTCAGCCGCCGGATGCATGGCGAGGCGTCGTGCGAGGAAATCCTCGACCGAATCGCCAATGGCGCGTTCCGCACGGTCCGCCCCCAGGTCGCCCGATGCGATGCGGGCGATGCGCTGGCGGGGTTGTTGAGCGGGCCGGGCACGGCCTGGGCCAGCGTGCGGGAGGCGATGCGGGACCTCGACATCGCTGCTCTGGCCGAAGAGACCGGGGATGCGCTGGCCGAAACAACCGGCGGGGCCTTCGTGCGCATGGCCGAGCCTCCGCTGGGAAGGCGCGAGGGCTATCCCATGATCGAATTCACCCCCAGCCATCGCGGCCTACAGCTCGATGCCTATCACGCGAAGGATCCCGGCGATTTCCTGCGCCAGGGATGGGCCCTATTACGTCGCCGTTTCCGCGAAGGTCCGCATGACCGGCTGGGCCTGTTCGACGAACTGACGCTGGAGAATTGCGAAGGCGAACCGATCGAAGTCCTGCTCGACGGCGAGCCCGCAAGCCTCGGATCGCGCGCGACATTTTCCGTGGCCGCCTGCGAAGTCGATCTGCTAGCGACCGCGCATGGCTATTGATCCCGCGCCCGTGCATTCCACCACCAACACGCTCGTCTTCCATCTTTCGGACATCCATTTCGGATTGGTGGACGAGGAGGCGATCGCCTGGGTTAAGCGCGAAATCGCCGAGCGGCGGCCCGATGCGGTCGCTATTACCGGCGATCTCACCATGCGCGCGCGCCATCGCGAATTCGATGCCGCGACGCGCTGGATCCGGTCGCTCGACGTGCCGGTCACGGTCGAGGTCGGGAATCACGACCTTCCCTATTTCAACCTGATCGAGCGGTTCTTTACGCCCTATAAGCGCTTCAAGGGGGTGGAGAGCGTGGTCGAGAAGGAACTCGACCTGCCCGGGCTCGCCATCGTTCCCCTGAAGACGGCGGTCCGCGCGCAGCCGCGCTTCAACTGGTCGAAGGGGTGGGTGACCGATGCGGCCCTAACCAAATGCCTCGCGGCGATCGATGCCCTGCCGGACGGGGTCAAGGCGCTCGTCGCGGTGCATCATCCGCTGCGCGAGGTGGGGACGAGCGGCACGGCGCTGACCCATGGCGGGCAGAAAGCGCTGACGGCGCTGGCGCAACGCCCGGTCATCGGCGTCCTCAGCGGCCACGTCCACGATCCCTTCGACCTGGTGCAGGAAACGGTCCACGGCCCCGTGCGGATGATCGGCGCGGGCACTCTGTCGCAGCGGGTCCGTTCGACGCCGCCAAGCTTCAACGAACTGCACTGGGACGGCGAGACGCTGAAAGTGCGCGCGCGCAATCTGGGCGATGTGCGCACGCGGGACATGCAGATCGACGACGTGCCCGAAGATGCCATGCCGCCCCGCCAGCCGGGCGAGCCTGTTGCGCCGATCGCCAATGTCCCGCCCACCGATCCGCCGGTTCACTGAGCTGACGGTGTTTTGGGGCCGGACGTCAACCCGATCCTAACCTAACCCGCCTATGTCTGCGTTCGCAATCACGGGAGGCAGATCATGGCTGAACTCATCAAAGCCTTGCCCTGCGGGGCCTTGCTGGCGTGGATCACCGCGCTCTTCATCGGACATGCCGGGGGCATGGGTGGAACGCTGGCCGTCGAACAGATGCAGGTGATGGATCAGACGTTCTACTGGTCGTGGCCGATATTCCTCGGCGGGACCGCGTTGGCTTGGGGCATCATGGCGCTACAGGCTTAAGTTTCGAAACCTGACCCGCCCCCACTGCGTGGCCCGATCCGGACCGTTCCGACCCCAAATGTCGTCACAAAAAAAAGGCGGCCCCGCTCGCGCAGGACCGCCTTTCCTCGGTGATCGAAAAGATCGCTGTAAGACTTAGCGCTTCGAGAACTGGAAGCTGCGGCGAGCCTTGGCGCGGCCGTACTTCTTGCGTTCCACCACGCGGCTGTCGCGGGTGAGGAAGCCGGCGGCCTTGACGGTGCCGCGCAGCGTCGGTTCGTACTTGGTCAGCGCCTGGCTGATGCCGTGCTTGACCGCACCGGCCTGGCCCGAAAGACCGCCGCCGCGCACGGTGGCGATGACGTCGTACTGGCCTTCACGATCGGTGATGGTGAAGGGCTGGTTGATGATCAGACGCAGGGTCGGACGCGCGAAATAGACTTCCTGCTCCTTGCCGTTGACGATGACCTTGCCGCTGCCGGGCTTGAGCCAGACGCGCGCGGTGGCGTCCTTGCGGCGGCCGGTGGCATAGGCGCGGCCCTGCTTGTCCAGTTCCTGCTCGCGCAGGGGAACTTCGGCGCGCTGCGCGATCTCGGCGGAGTCGCCCTGCGGGGCATCGCCGGCGATGTCCTTGAGATCGGCGAGGTCCGAAACGCTGCTCTTCGCGTCGGCGCCTTCGTTCTCGCTCGTCGCACCCTTGGTCGCGGCGTCAGCAGGCGTGTCGGCGGCGTTCGCCGCGCCGTTTTCGGACGCGGTGGTGTCGGGCGTGGTGTTGTCGTCGGCCATTATGCGGCAGCCTTGTTCTTGCGGTTCAACGAAGCGACGTCGAGCGTCTGCGGCTGCTGGCCGTCATGCGGGTGTTCGGTCCCGGCATAGAGGTGGAGCGCCTTCATCTGCGCCCGGCCCAGCGGCCCGCGCGGGATCATGCGCTGCACGGCCTTTTCCAGCACGCGCTCGGGGAAGCGGCCTTCCAGCACCTTGGCCGGAGTCGTTTCCTTGATGCCGCCGGGGTGGCCGGTGTGCTTGTAATAGATCTTGTCGGTCATCTTGCGGCCGGTGAACTTCACCTTGTCCGCGTTGATGATGATGACGTGATCGCCGCAATCGACATGGGGCGTGAAGCTCGGCTTGTGCTTGCCGCGCAGGTGATTGGCGACGATCGCCGCGAGGCGCCCGACGACGAGCCCTTCGGCGTCGATCAGGTGCCATTTCTTTTCGACCTCTGCCGGTTTGATCGACCGGGTGGTCTTGGTGAGAGCCTTCATGGCGCTGTTCCGTCCTGTCTGTTGTCTGGGCCCGACGCGAGGCCGGATCCGTTAAGCAGCGAATCCGGGCAGACCGGATATCGCGATGCGGCGCGCAAATGGCTTCGGATCGCTCGCAAGTCAAGCAAATCCGGGGATGCTGGATGCGGTATAATAATACCGCTAGGGCGCGGGCAAGTCCGGCTCAAGCGTCCAGCTGTCACGCGAAAGCCGCGTATCCGGGCCAATCCGCGTGCGGATGCGGCGCTCGAACCGGTCGAGCAGCCCAGTGTCGGGATCGGCCACGGCCTCGGTTTCGATCGCGACACCCGCCGTTTCGCCCCCCGCCTCCATCGGACGTTCTTCGCGCGTCGATCCGGTCGTGGGGAAGAACAGGTCGCTGGGGACCCGGCTCAAAAGCAAGGCGGCGCGATTCGAAACCTCGGCCAGGAATTGCCGCGCGGCGGGAATGCGCGGATCGCCTGCGGGCAGGGCTTCGAACAGTGCGAGCGCCAGCTCCGCTGCCGTCGCGATCTCGGGCGATCCCTTTCTCTCGCCGCGCGGAAGGATCAGGCCGTTCGCATCGAGTGTGGCGGGAAGGAAGCCGGTCTCCTGCCGCCGCTCCTCGATAGCGGCGAAGGCCCCGAGTGAGGGCGGCGCGTCGACGCTGGCCGAAATCTGCGATCCCGAAACGCCCAGACCGCGACCCACGGCCTCGAAGCGGCAGGCCCATGCGCGGCGCACGATGATCGATTTCGCCCCGCGAATTTCCCGCTCGAGTTCACGATGGAGCGTGAAGGCGAGGCCGGGCGCGACAATCGGGCCCGGACGGGCAGCCATGGCGGCCCGGATCGGCAAGGCGAAGATCGGCAGGCCAAGGATCGGCATGATCGCGAGAGCCGCGACCTTACGAAGGACATCGCGCCGGTCCGTCGCTTGCGTCACAATTCAGGCTTTGCGACCAAGCGCGTGCGCGCCCCAGGCGAAGCTCGCGGTCAAGAGCGCACCCACCACCTGATGCGCCACGGCGAGCCAGAGCGCGACACCGCTCATCACTGTGGCGATGCCGAGCAGGATCTGCGTGCCCAGAAGCGCATTCATCGTGATCGAGGCAGGGCGCGCGATCGGCTTCACGCGCCGCGCCATCACGATCAGCGCCACGAACGCGACCCACGCCCACCACCGATGGACGAAATGGATGAGGAAGGGATCGTGCGTCAGCGCGTGGACCATGCCGCCCGTCGCATCGAATTCCGGCACCAGCCGGCCCTGCATCAGCGGCCATGTGTCGGAGGCGAGCCCGGCATTGAGGCCCGCGACCCAGGCCCCCAGAAGAAGCTGGACGAACAGGATCGCGCCCACCCAGCTCGCCGTCACCGTCCAGCGCGAGCGCGGCCTGTCCTCCCGGCCCAATTGCCGCAGGTCGAGCGCGGTCCAGGCGAGGCCGCCCAGCGTGAAGAACGCTGTCAGCAAATGGATCGACAGCCAGAAATGGCTCACATCGGTCATCGTGCCCGCAAGCCCGCTCCTGACCATGAACCAGCCGAACACGCCCTGGAGACCGCCAAGCGCGAGCAGGGCGACCAGCCGATGCTTGTATCCTTGCGGAATCGCGCCCTTCACCCAGAACCAGGCCAGCGGCACGGCGAAGGCCAGTCCGATCACGCGACCGAGCAGCCGGTGGGCCCATTCCCAGAAATAGATGAATTTGAACGCGGCCAGATCCATGCCCGCCGGGCCGGTCACGTTGATATATTCCCCGGTCCGGCGGTAGAGATCGAATTCGGCCTGCCACGCCGCCTCGCTCAGCGGGGGGATGGCGCCGGTGATCGGCTTCCATTGCGTGATCGACAAGCCGCTTTCGGTGAGGCGCGTAATCCCGCCGACGGCCACCATGAGGACGACGAGAGCCGCCACCACCAACAGCCAGTTGGCGATCGCGATCGGGCGCGAAGGCGCGGACACATGCGGTTCGGATACCATGCGCGTTCATTGCTGCGCGGCGCAGCGCTTCGCAAGTGCATTCGCTGCACCGCGCACGCGCTCGGCTGCAATCTGAACACGCTAGCCGGAGCGCTCGCATACTGGGCGACCCCTTGCATAATGTTACACCGTCACATACATGACCCCCATGGTGGAACGCCCCGTCTCTCCGATTCGGCGCCGGCTCGATCGCGCCGGTATCGTCCTGTCGGGGCTGTGCGCGGTGCATTGCATCGTCAGCATCGTGATCGTCGCGGGGGTGGGCGCCGGGCTCGGTATCGGCGGCGAACTGTTCCTCAATCCCGATATCCACCGGATCGGCCTTGTTCTCGCGGTCCTGATCGCCGCGGTGGCGATCGGCTGGGGCGCGCTGCGCCATCGCAAGGCGGCGCCTTTCGTGATCGCGATGACGGGCCTCACCTTCATGGGCGGCGCGCTTGCCGTGCCGCATGGGCAGAAGGAAGCGATCCTGACCATTATCGGCGTCGCGCTGGTCTCGCTCGGCCACATCCTCAACTTGCGCCAATCGCATTGAGGCTTATGTCGCGCGGATCATGACCGCGCTCCTGTCCCTTACCGTCAACGGCGAGACCCGCCGCACCTCCGCCACCACCGTCGCCGATCTCGTCCGCGAGCTCGATCTCGACCCCGCCAAGGTGGCGGTCGAACGCAACGGCACGATCGCACCGCGCAGCGAACTCGAACAGCACGCGCTGGCAGAGGGCGACACGCTGGAGATCGTCCATTTCGTTGGGGGTGGCGACCATACGGTCGCGGGGGGCGGCGGCGACCATGACCCGCAGCACGACAGCTGGACTGTCGCGGGCCGCACGTTCCGGTCGCGCCTGATCGTCGGCACGGGTAAGTACAAGGACTTCGCCCAGAACGCCGCCGCGCTCGAAGCCTCGGGGGCGGAGATCGTCACCGTGGCGGTGCGGCGCGTCAATGTCAGCGATCCCAAGGCGCCGATGCTGACCGATTTCATCGATCCGAAGAAAGTCACCTACCTCCCCAACACTGCCGGATGCTTCACCGCCGACGATGCGATCCGCACGCTGCGCCTGGCGCGCGAGGCGGGGGGCTGGGACCTTGTGAAGCTGGAAGTCCTCGGCGAGGCGCGTACGCTCTATCCCGATATGCGCGAGACTCTGAAGGCAACCGAGGTGCTGGCGAAGGAAGGCTTCCTTCCCATGGTCTATTGCGTCGACGATCCCATCGCGGCGAAGCAGCTGGAAGAGGCGGGCGCGGTCGCGGTGATGCCTCTCGGCGCGCCGATCGGATCGGGTCTCGGCATTCAGAACCGCGTGACCATCCGCCTGATAAAGGAAGGCGCCAGCGTGCCCGTCCTCGTCGATGCGGGCGTCGGCACGGCGAGCGATGCGGCGGTCGCCATGGAGCTGGGTTGCGACGGTGTCTTGATGAACACCGCCATCGCCGAAGCGAAGGACCCGATCCGCATGGCCCGCGCGATGAAACTGGCGGTCGAGGCCGGGCGCGACGCCTATCTGTCTGGCCGGATGGCGACGCGCAAATACGCCGATCCTTCCAGCCCGCTGGCCGGCCTGATTTAAGCGCGGTCAGTCTTCTATCGAATCGTCGTGCCCGGTCCCGGCGGACAGGAAGACCAACCCCATCAGCGCGCTCGCCAGCAGCATGGTGAACCCGATCCCCAGCGCGATCGCGATGTAATAATGGACCGAAGCCTCGCCATCCCCGTCATAGAGGATGGCCAGCGCCAGAGCGACCACGCCGACCGTCACCAGCAGCATGAAGCGCATGATCCGCCGGTATCGTGCCCACGCAAAGGCAGCGGTTTCGGGATCTTCGAGCGGAGACTTGCGGGCCATGCGCCTTGCAATGGGCAATCCCGGCCCCCGGTGCAAGGGCGGGACGATTCGACGCGATTCGCCTTTTTGCCGCGATGATGGCATTCTCCGGGCTCACTTGGGGTTGAGGGAGAGCGCGGATGAATATCGGAAACCTGATCGAAGGCCGGGCAAGCTCGGACATCGTGAGCTGTACTGTCGACCAGACCATGCGCGATGTCGTCGCTTTACTGGCGGATCGGCGGATCGGCGCCTTGCCGGTGATGGAACAAGGCCGGGTCGCGGGCATCTTTTCGGAACGCGACGTTCTTTATTGCCTGGCCAAGGAAGGAGCCGCCGCGCTCGATCGTCCGGTGCGAGAAGCGATGACGGCGCCCGCCATCACAGTCGACCGCATGACCGAGATCGATGACGCGCTGGCGCTGATGACGCGGCGGCGCATCCGCCATCTCCCCGTGCTCGACGGCGAGACCTTGTGCGGCTTTATTTCGATCGGCGATCTGGTCAAATCGAAGATCGATCAGGTCGAAAGCGAAGCGGCGCAGATGCGGCAATATATTCAGACCGCCTGAGACGCGCTTGAGGGCGGGGCTCGGGCTCCCTACATCGAGACCATGGCCGAATCCCTCTCCCTGACCCGCCCGACCCTGACCCAGGCTGCCGCCGACCGTGTTGCAGCCATCGCGGCCAAGCAGGGCGCGCCCGCGATCCTGCGCCTCTCCGTCGAGGGCGGGGGCTGTTCGGGCTTCCAGTACAAGTTCGGCCTCGCCCCCGAAGCCGAGAGCGACGACATGGTGAGCGAAACCGGCGATGTGCGCCTGATCGTCGATCCGGTCAGTCTCGACCTCGTCGCGGGCAGCACGGTCGATTTCGTCGAATCGCTGGGCGGCGCGGCCTTCCGCGTCGAAAACCCGCAAGCGGCGGCGGGGTGCGGGTGCGGAACCAGCTTCGGGATTTGAATTAGACGCGAAGGCCGGTTTGAGGCAGACGAACGCCCATGCGTATCGCCAGCTTCAATATAAACGGGATCAAGGCGCGCCTGCCGCGTCTCAAGGAATGGCTTGCGGAGACGCGGCCCACGGTCGCCTGCCTGCAGGAGATCAAGACTCAGGACGAAGGCTTTCCGGCGTCCGAGTTCGAGGAGATCGGCTATCACGCGATCTGGCACGGGCAAAAGAGCTTCAACGGCGTCGCGATCCTCGCAGATGGAGTAAAGCCGGTCGAAACGCGGCGCGGCCTGCCCGAACTCTTTCCCGAAGACGGTGACGACGATCACGCCCGCTATCTCGAAGCGGACGTCAACGGCGTGCGCGTCGGGTGCATCTATCTGCCCAACGGCAATCCCCTCCCGGGGCCTAAATTCGACTACAAGCTGCGCTGGATGGAGCGGTTGCGCGCGCACGCCGCCGATCTATGGGAACAGGAGATCCCCACCGCCCTGGTCGGCGATTACAACGTGATCCCCGAGGACAAGGATGTCTGGTCACCCAAGGTGATGGCGAGCGATGCGCTGATGCAGCCCGAATCGCGCGATGCCTATGCGCGGATGCTGGCCGACGGGTGGACCGATGCGATCGACACGCTCAATCCGCGCGGCGGGGTGTGGACATTTTGGGACTATCAGGCGGGCGCGTGGCAGCGCGATCACGGGTTTCGGATCGACCACCTGCTCCTCAGCCCCGAACTTGCCGACCGAATGACGGCGGCAGGCGTCGACAAGGAATATCGCGGCCGCGAGAAATCGAGCGACCACACGCCGGTCTGGGTTGAGTTGCGGGATTGATCTCGATCGCGATCGGTCGCGTCAGCGACCGCAAGCGCGACCGCGCGCCGGCCGGTAGGCCGAAGCCAAGCGAGCCGAACGGCTCGCGCCCGGCGCTTGAGGGTCATCGATAGAAAATATGCGAATCGATCGTCGCGCGGGCCACTTTCTTGCGGCTCCAGCTCGGACGGACGTATTTCGCATGGAAATAGAGCGAATCGTCCGCGGCGCTGTCCCACAGCCCGCGATGAGCGATGCGCGCGATGGCCTTGGCGCGGGTCCAGGCGGCGCTGGAGGTCCTGGGTTGCGGCATCCGGCCATTCTTCACGAAGCTGAATTGCGAGCGCTGGTGCACCACCGAGCAATAGCTTTCGGGAAATTGGCCCGATTCCGCCCGGTTAATGATAACCTGCGCGACGGCGAGCTGCCCGTCGAGCGGCTCGCCGCGGGATTCGAAATAGACTGCGCCTGCAAGGCATTGCAGCTCTTCGGAGAGCGCGCCGTCGGTGGGCGTCATGGCGACGAGTTCGCGCAACGATGCCGCGCGCGGGGATTCGTCGGTAGTTGGGAGAGTGAGCTCGGTCTCCGCCGGCTCGGCGGGAAGGGGCTGGGCCACTTCCTTCTCCACGAAGACCGGAGCGTTTTCGGGGACGATCTCGTCCGTCACTTCGGTCTGGGGGAGGATGATTGCCGGGGCGGAATCCGATTCCTGTGCCACGGCCCCGGAACCTTGGATCCCGGCAAACGTAAGAATTGCAGCAGCGGCGATACCCGCGCCTGCGGTAAGCGATCGTTTGAACATGAAACCGATACATTCGGCGGTGAACACCTGTCGCAGGCGGGGATCAATCGCGCGTTTCTTGCGTCGTTAAGCGATCCGTAGCGGGCCTGCCGGCCATTCCCCGACTGCGTGCTAGCCACCGGACCCCATGCCCAACGACCGCCTACGCAAGCGAAGTCGGCGGCCAACTAGTCACATTCGAAACCGAGTCAACCTCTAGCGGGCCGAACGGTCAGTGGGACGCGATGAAGCGTTCGGGATTTTCGATATCCAGTTCGACCTGCCAGGAATCTGGGTCCTGCCGAACTCGGCGGGCAAGGTAATTGTCGAAATCTCTTTTGTTTTCAGCGTCTTGATGTTTGGTCGCAACGAATTTGCGCGGGCCGTCGAGCTGGGGCATTCGCTCCCAAAGTGTTGAATTGTGGCCATTATGTGTCGCAATCAGGCAAATCGCGCCCGCGTCGCGTTCCCCTTTGTGCAGCACCGTCGCGAAGCCGCCGGCCGCCTGAACCGCTCGGATCAGCCCGGCGACTTCTACATGGGCAGGCAGGCGCGCATCATCCATCGGGCTATTGCGCGTATCCGGGCAGGCCGGACAGCGCGATGCGCGAGCGCATGAAGGTGCCCGTTCCGCGTCCGATCTCGTCCCCTTCGGCATCGACCAGCCGCGATTCGGCGACGAAAACGCGGCGGCGCCCGCTGATCCAGCGTCCTTCCGCAACCACGCGCCCGGTGCGCACCGGCTTCGTGAAATGCAGGTTGAACGATGTCGTCAGCAGGAAACGGTCGGTCACCAGCGTGTTGGCCGCATAGAAGGCTGCATCGTCGAGCATCTTGAAATAGATCGTCCCATGGGCCGCACCCGCCGCGTGGAAGACGTCCTCGGTGATGTCGAAGGTGATTCGCGCGCGGCCCTCGCCCTCGATCGCCAGTTCGGAGGCGAACAGGGCGTTCACCGGCGCCGAACGATACAGCCGCTCGAGCGCGCGGTGATGCGATGCGGCGCCTTCGCTGGGTTGGAGCGCGGAGGAGGGTGGTGTGTCGTCGACCATGACCCTTCCCCCGTGCCCCGGATCGCCTGTCGGACGCAAGGTTTCGCGTCAGGTCAGCTGGATCAGTCGGTACGCTTCGGCTCGACCCAGCCGATCGTCCCGTCGCGGCGGCGATAGACCATGTTGTGGCGGCCCGATCCCGCATTCTTGAAGAAGAGGGCGCCGGTATCCCGCAGATCGAGCATCATCACCGCGTCGGCGACGGTCGCTTCGGGAATGTCCGCCGTGGTCTCGGCGACGATGGGCGGGGCGTTTTCTTCCTCGCGCTCGTCCGCCTGATCGAATTCGGGCGCGGCGAAGATCGTATAGGCGGCCTCTTCCTCGGCCATGGCGTGGGCGGCCTGGCTATGGCGGTCCTGCACCCGGCGCTTGTAGCGGCGCAGCTGCTTTTCCACCTTGGTCAGCGCCTGGTCGAAGCTCTGGTGGACGTCATGCGCCTCGCCATGGCTCTTGAGGATCAGGCCCTTGTTGACGTGGGTGACGATATCGCAGGAAAACGCGCCGGACCCAGCCTTCCCGAAGGTGACGTGCGAGCTGAGCGCGCGGCTGAAATATTTCTCGACCATGGCCTGTAGCCGGTCGGACACATGGTCCTGCAAGGCGGCGCCGGTTTCGATCTGGTGGCCCGAGACGCGGATATCCATATTATCGTTCTCCTTGCTAAACCTCGCCGATCCCGTCGACCGGGGCATCCCGCCGTCCCGGGATGCGCCGGATAATCCTAACTCACTTCAGCCAAAGCGGTGCCTTCATCTTGCCGACGAATTCGGCATGGCGCGCCAATTCGGCGGCGGACGCCGCGTGCGGGCGCGGTTCGCGGCGCGCGCCGACCGGCGCCTGACGCAGCTGGAGCGTGATCGGCCGTTGCGAATCACGAGAGGAGCCGGATGCGGCATCGGCCGCCAGTTCCAGCCCGATCTGCCGCCCGCCGCGCAATTCGACATAGACCTGCGCCAGCAATTCCGCGTCGAGCAGCGCGCCGTGCTTAACCCGGTGGCTGCGATCGATCCCGTAGCGGGTGCACAGCGCATCGAGCGAGAGCTTGGCCCCCGGATGCCGCTTGCGCGCCAGAGCCACCGTATCGACCATCCGGCTGGTGCAGACCGCGCCGAGCCCGCACAATTCCAGCTCGTTGTTGAGGAAGCCGAAATCGAAACCCGCATTGTGCGCGACCAGGGGATCGTCGCCGATGAAAGCGAGCAGATCCGCCGCGCCGTGCCGGAACAGCGGCTTGTCGGACAGGAAGGCGGCGGAAAGGCCGTGCACCGCCTCGGCACCGGCGGGCATGTCTCGTTCGGGATTGTAATAGGCGTGAAAGCTGCGCCCTGTGGGCATCAGATTGACGATCTCAATACAGCCGATTTCCACCATGCGATCCCCGGTCCTTGGATCGAGGCCGGTGGTTTCGGTGTCGAAGACAATCTCGCGCATTGCGATATCTATCGGACGGGGCGCCCCTGATTACAAGGGGCCGGATTACAAGCGGGCGGTTGGGCTGCGCAGACGGTCGATCAGCGACAGCACTTCGGCCTCGGTCTCTTCGAGCGATACGCCCGTATCGACGACATGATCGGCACGGGCGCGTTTTTCGGCGTCGGGGGTCTGGCGCGCGAGGATGTCGGCGAATTTTGCCTCGGTCATGCCGGGCCGCGCGAGGACGCGCCGGCGCTGCGTCTCTGCCGGAGCTGACACCACAACCACGCGATCGACCGCGTCGGCGCCGCCCTTTTCGAACAGGAGCGGAATGTCGAAGACGACCAGCGGCGCATCGGCGTGATCGCGCAGGAAGGCCGCGCGCCGCTCCGCCACGGCGGGATGGACGATTTTCTCCAGCCGGGTGAGCGCGGCGGTGTCGCCGAAGACTCTCGCGCCCAATGCGTCGCGCAGGACGCCATCGGGCCCGGTGCTGCCGGGAAAGGCGGCCTCGATCGGACCGACCAGCGCGCCGCCCGGCCCCTGCATCGCCCGAACCTCGCGGTCGGCGTCGAAGACGGGTATGCCGGCGGCGGCGAACATGGCCGCGACGGTGGACTTGCCCATCCCGATCGACCCGGTGAGCCCGATGACGAGCGGTCGGGTCATCGCGTCAGCAGCGCGCGCAGTTCGGAATCGTGCTCGCGCGGGGCGGGCTGGCCGAAGAACAGGTCGAACGCCGCCGCGGCCTGCCCGATCAGCATGGCGAGCCCATCTATCGTGGCGAACCCTACGGCGCGGGCATTCTTGAGAAAGTCGGTCTCCACCGGATCGGTGACGATGTCGTAGGCGATCGAGCCGGGCGGGGCATGGCTCCAGTCGAACAAGAGAGGCGGCTGCCCGCGCATTCCCAGCGGGCTGGCATTCACGATCAGGTCGCAGCACCCTTCGCGGTCGTCGAAGGCGAAATCGGTGGGGGCGGCGAAATGGGCGAGATCCACCGCGTGGTGTTCGCCGTCCGGCGCCAGTTCGTCGAGCAGCGCGCGGGCCTTCTTGGGATCGCGGCCCGCCAGGACAAGCGTGAAGCCTTCGCCTGCCAATGCCGTCACGATCGCCCGCGCTGCGCCCCCCGTGCCGAGAATGCGCGCCATGCGGAAATAATGCTTGCGGGGGAGCAGAGGGCGGAGCGGTTCAAGAAAACCCGCCGCATCGGTGTTGTGGCCGGTCAGCGTTCCATCGTCTTCGCGACGGATCGTGTTAACCGCCCCGATCGAGGCTGCGGGTTCATGAACCGCGTCGAGCGAGGGCTGAACCAGCTGCTTGTGCGGCATGGTGACGTTGCAGCCGCGCCAGGCTGGGTCTGCCTGTCGCGACGCGAGATAATCCGCGATCCCATCGGTCTCGACCAGTGTGGCTTGGTAGTCCGCGTCGATTCCAAGCTTTTCCAGCCAGAAGCCGTGGATCGCGGGCGATTTCGACTGGGCGATCGGATCGCCGATCACTTCCGCATAGGGTCCGGAAGAAGGAACAGTCATGAAACCAGCGCGCCTTCCTCGCGCAGCGCCGCCAGCACCGGCAGCAATGGCATTCCGAGCACGGTGAACTGGTCGCCCATGATCCGTTCGAACAGATGGACGCCCGGACCTTCGATGCGGAACACCCCGACACAAAAGGACACGGCGGGCCATTCCGCGTCGAGATAATCGGCGATGAAATCCTCCGACAGGTCCCGCACCATGAGCCGCGCGAAATCGCCGCCGATCCAGACGATGCGTCCATCGCGGGCGAGCGCCGCCGCGCTGTGCAGCGTCATCGTTTTGCCGGAGAAGAACCGCAGATGCTCCGCCGCCTCTTCAAGGCTCGCAGGCTTGTCGAAGCGCCGTCCCTCGACCTCGACCAACGAATCGCTGCCCAGCACCAGACGCTCGGGGTTCTCGGCCGAAACCGCCGCCGCCTTCGCCGCCGCCAGCGCCTGGGCGATCTCGGCGGGCTCGCCATCCGCCATTTCGGCCTCGAGCGCGCGCTCGTCCACATCCGCCGGGATCGCTTCGAACGCGATCTGCGCCGCGCTCAGCATCGCCTTGCGCGAAGCACTGTTGGACGCGAGCAGGATTGTTTCACGTGAAACCATGCCGCTGACAGAATCGCTCATATCGGTTTCAACCCTTCAAACTGCCCATCGCTCGACCTGCGGCTGCGTTCGCCCAACAGCTTGATGATCGCCGCCGCGGTCTCCTCGATCGAGCGGCGAGTGACGTCGATCACCGGCCAGCCCTTGTCGGCGAACAAGCGCCGCGCGAAGGCAATCTCCTCGCGCACCCGCTCGTGATCGACATAATCGGTGGTGGTGCCCTCATTGAGGCTCAGCAGGCGGTTGCGCCGGATCTGGACCAGACGCTCGGGCGCGCTCGTCAGGCCGACCACCAGCGGCGTCTTCAGCTCGAACAGAGATTTCGGCGGCGGGCTTTCGACCACCAGCGGGATGTTCGCGACCTTGTACCCGCGATTGGCGAGATAGATGCTGGTCGGCGTCTTGGAACTGCGCGACACGCCCGCCAGGACGATGTCGGCCTCCTCCCAATCCTCCCAGCCGATCCCGTCATCATGCGCGATGGTGAACTGGATCGCTTCGACCCGGTCGAAATAGGCCTTGTCCATCAGATGCTGGCGGCCGGGCCTGCCATGGGCTTCCTGGCCGAGCGCGGTCTCCAGCGCTGACGTCACGCCGTCGAGCACCGGCACCGCCGACAAGCCGAGCGTGCGACAGCGTTCCTCCAGCCTTTCCCTGGTTTCGGGATTGACGAGCGTATACAGGACGAGGCCCGCATCCGCAGCGAGATCGGGCATGATACGGTCGAGATGCTGGCGCGAGCGGACCATGGGCCAGAAATGGCGCACCACGTCGGCATTCTCGAACTGCGCGAGCGCGGCCTTGGCGATCATCTCCAGCGTTTCCCCGGTGGAATCGGAGACGAGATGGAGGTGAATGCGCGTCGTCACGTGGGGTCTGGCCTTCCAGTCAGCCTGTGGAGAAGCCCGGCATAAACCACGGGACGAACCTGCCGACAAGTTCGGGACAGGATTCGCTCCCCGCTACCGGCCGATCCGCCCCGCCACTTGCCGACAGGAGAGGAGGGATGTCGACAGGCTGGGGATAGCGGGGAGAGTTTAGAATTGACTCAAGGGCGCCCGCGAGTCGCATTCGGCCCAAGTCTGGTCACGCCGGGAGAAATCGGGCAGGGGCGGGATATGCCCGCTTTCCACAGGGCCAACAGACTCCATCAAACCTTATAATAATATTGTATTATTGGATTGGACCTACCCGATGCCCGGTCTTCTGCTCGATACGCTGAACGGTAAACGCGGCGAACGCGCGCCGGTCTGGCTCATGCGCCAGGCGGGGCGGTATCTGCCCGAATATCGCAAATTGCGAGCCAAGAAGGGCGGTTTCCTCGAACTCGCCTATGACAGCGAGGCGGCGTGCGAAGTGACCTTGCAGCCGATCGAGCGGTTCGGGTTCGACGGGGCGATCCTGTTTTCCGATATCCTGATCGTTCCGCACGCTCTGGGGCAGCATTTGGAGTTCCTAGCAGGGGAGGGGCCCAAACTGTCGCCAACGCTGCTGGAGACCGCTCTCGACGCGCTGGAGCCCCATCCCGAGCATTACGAGCCGATCTACGAAACGGTGCGCCGCTGCCGGGCGAGGCTGGGCGCGGAGACCACCATGCTGGGTTTCGCCGGCTCGCCCTGGACGGTTGCGACCTACATGATCGCGGGCGAAGGCAGCCGCGACCAGCACGATGCGCGGGCTCTCGCCTATCGCGACCCCGAACGGCTGCGTGCGATACTCGACCGCATCGTCGATCAAACGGTGACCTATCTGCGTGGCCAGATCGATGCCGGTGCCGAAGCGGTGCAATTGTTCGACAGCTGGGCGGGAAGCCTCGCGCCCGACCAGTTCGAGAAGCAGGTCATCGCGCCCAACGCCGCGATCGTCGCCGCGCTCAAGCAATCGCATCCCGATACGCCGGTGATCGGCTTTCCCAAGGGCGCGGGCGAAAAACTGCCGGCCTATGCCCGCGAAACGGGTGTCGATGCGGTCGGGCTCGACGAAACGCTCGATACGGTATGGGCGGCGCGCGAACTGCCCGCAGGGATGCCGGTGCAGGGCAATCTCGATCCGCTGCTTCTGCTGGCCGGAAACGGGGATCTCGAAACGCGCGTCCGCTTTATTCTCGATGCGCTCCAGGACCGGCCGCATGTCTTCAATCTCGGCCACGGGATCGACCGGCGCACGCCGATCGAGCATGTCGAGCGGCTGTTGGCGGCGGTGCGCGGCTAGGCGCGACATCTCGCTGAATCTCCCCCTTGGCGCATGGCGCCAGCGGCCCTAGATGGGCTGGCGATGCAGGACATTTTCTCCATGACCTATCTCTGGCTGAAGGCCGGGCATATCATCTTCATGGTGTTCTGGATGGCGGGCCTCTTCATCCTGCCGCGCCAGATGCTGTATCTGCATCCCTACGCTGCGAAGGCGCCCGAAACCGCGGTGTGGAAGGATCGGATCGGCAAACTGCGCCACATCATTCTGACGCCTAGCCTGATCGTCGTCTGGCTGCTGGGCTTCGCGCTGGCAGGGACGATCGGCGCGTTCTCGCAAGGGTGGTTCCATGCCAAGCTGCTGCTGGTGCTGCTGCTGACCGGCTACCACATGTACATGGTCGTCCAGGCGAAGAAGATGGTGAAGGGCGAACGGCCCTTGAGCGAGAAGCAATTGAAGCTGTTCGGCGAAGTGCCTGCGATCCTTCTGGCGCTGATTGTGGTGCTGGTGATCGTCAAACCGTTCTGATTCGTTGCCCTGATTAGGCGCCCCGATTCCTCGTCTCGCCGCTTTCGCGATTGACGGGTGCGGGCGTCGCACGTAACTCCCTCATCTCCTATTCGGCTGAGGCCTTCGCGAGATCTTCGCGCTGGCCGGGTCTGCTTTCCCCAAGCCCGTCCGCCCTTCACCCTGGCGCGGACACACGACCTTCAGGGCCATTTCCAAGCTACCTTATAATTCGAGAAAACCGATGCATCTCAAGGATTTGAAAGAAAAGACCCCGGCCGACCTCGTGTCGATGGCCGAGGAACTCGGCGTCGAAGGCGCGAGCACGATGCGGCGGCAGGACCTCATGTTCTGCATCCTGCGCGAACTGGCCGAGGACGAGGAATACGAAGAAAAGATCATGGGCATCGGCACCATCGAGGTGCTTCAGGACGGCTTCGGCTTCCTGCGCTCGCCCGAGGCGAATTACCTCGCCGGGCCGGACGATATCTACGTCTCGCCCAATCAGGTCCGCAAATGGGGCCTGAGGACCGGCGACACGGTCGAAGGCGAGATCCGTGCGCCCAGGGAAGGCGAGCGCTATTTCGCCCTGACCAAGCTCTACAAGGTCAATTTCGACGATCCCGAAGCGGTGCGGATGCGCACCAATTTCGACAATCTCACTCCGCTCTATCCCGAACAGAAGCTGTCGCTCGACACGCTCGATCCGACGGTGAAGGACAAGAGCGCGCGGGTGATCGACATCGTCTCGCCGCAGGGCAAGGGCCAGCGCGCGCTGATCGTCGCCCCGCCGCGTACGGGTAAGACCGTGCTGTTGCAGAACATCGCCAAGGCGATCACCGACAATCACCCGGAGGTGTTCCTCCTCGTCCTCCTCGTCGACGAACGGCCCGAGGAAGTCACCGACATGCAGCGCTCGGTGAAGGGCGAGGTCATCTCCTCGACCTTCGACGAGCCCGCCAATCGCCACGTTCAGGTCGCCGAAATGGTGATCGAAAAGGCCAAGCGCCTGGTCGAACACAAGCACGATGTCGTGATCCTGCTGGACTCGATCACCCGGCTCGGCCGCGCTTACAACACCGTGGTGCCGAGCTCGGGCAAGGTGCTGACCGGCGGTGTCGATGCCAACGCATTGCAGCGGCCCAAGCGCTTCTTCGGCGCAGCGCGCAATATCGAGGAGGGCGGCTCGCTCTCCATCATCGCCACCGCGCTGATCGATACCGGCAGCCGCATGGACGAAGTGATCTTCGAAGAGTTTAAGGGCACCGGCAACAGCGAAATCGTCCTCGACCGCAAGGTCGCCGACAAGCGCATCTTCCCGGCGCTCGACGTGGGCAAGTCCGGCACCCGCAAGGAAGAGCTGCTGGTGGAGAAGGACAAGCTGTCGAAGATGTGGGTCCTTCGTCGCATTCTCATGCAGATGGGCACGATCGACGCGATGGAATTCCTCCTCGACAAGATGAAGGATTCCAAGACCAACGAAGACTTCTTCGCGACGATGAACCAGTAGGATGGTTCTGACCGGGCAGCGCAAATTTACGCTGCCCGGTCAGGTATTTACCGCGGAGCGGTTTAACGGCTTGTCCACATTTTGCGTAATATACGGACCACGACGGGTACGAAGTGGACCGACGATGATTGCCAGCCTTCTCTATACCAGCACCGCTGCCGCGAATATCGACAGCGGGGATGTGTTCGCGATCATCGAGGCATCGGCGCGGCGCAATCCTTCGCGCGGTGTGACCGGATTTCTGATCTATGACGGGCGCGAATTCCTGCAATATGTCGAAGGACCGCAGGATGCGCTCGACATATTGCTGAGCCAGCTGGCCGAGGATCGCCGCCACGGCGGCGTGCGGATTCTCCACCGGGCCGAAAGTCCGACGCGTCTGTTTCCGAAATGGGCGATGCGCCGCGCGGGGCAGGGCGCTGAAGAGGAACTTGCGGTCATCTCTCGCACTGCCCTGCCGAGTGCCATGATGGCCGAACTGGAACGCTTCGGCAGCCGCCGGAAGGCCGCCTAGCTCAGGCTCTGTTGGCCCGCTCCAGCTGCGCCGCCATCGCTTCCCAGACCTTGTTCACTGCCTTCAAAGGCCGGACCATGACCTTGAAATCGAGGATATGGCCGTCCGCATCGAAGCGGATGATGTCGACGCCGTTGACGTGGATCCCGTCCATCTCGGTTTCGAATTCGAGCATGGCCGTATCGCCGTCCACGATCTCGCGAACATAGCGGAAGCTGTCATTGGCGAGCGTCTGTCCGGCGGCGGCCAGATAGGCGGTGACGATCGGGCGGCCCGTCTGCGGCGTGTGGACCACGGGCGAGTGGAAGACCGCGTCCTCCGCGATCATCGCGCCCAGTACTGCCGCGTCGTTGCCCCCTTCGACTGCCGCGTGCCAGCGGCGCAATCCCCGTTCAGCCGACATCATGCCTCCACGAAACTGTCTATCCGCGCTGCGTTCCAATAGCGCTGGTAAGGCGTCGAGCCCGGATCGTCGAGCAATTGTCCGGGCGCGAGGAAGGTCTGGATGCGATCGACGCTGTCCGCGCGGGCCGAATCGAGACGTTCCGAGATATGACGCGGTTCGATCTGCCAGGGATTATCGAGCCCCATGGCGATGACCATTTCGCGAAAGGATTTGAGCGTGCTGCGCTGGAACCGGGCCACGCGCTCGCTCTTGTCGGTCACCACAAGTCCCCGCTGGCGCGTGCTGTCCTGCGTGGCGATGCCGGTGGGGCAATGGTCGGTATGGCATTTGAGCGACTGGACGCAGCCCAGCGCGAACATGAAGCCGCGCGCCGCATTGCACCAGTCCGCCCCGAGGCCGAGATTGATCGCAATCCCCGCGCCCGAATGCACCTTGCCCGATGCGGCGAGTTTGACCTGGGGTTTCAGATTCGTGCCCACCAGAGCGTTGCGGACCAGAATCAGGCCTTCGCGCAGGGGCATACCGACGCGGTTCGAGAATTCGACCGGCGCCGCGCCCGTGCCTCCTTCCGCTCCGTCCACCACCAGATAGTCGAGCACGATCCCCGTCTCGCGCATTGCTTTGACGAGCGCGAACATCTCGTGCGGCTTGCCGACGCACAGTTTCGCGCCGACCGGCTTGCCGCCCGAAAGCTCGCGCAGCCGGGCCGCCCATTCAAGCAGTTCCACCGGCGTCGAAAAGGTCGAGTGCGCCGCAGGGCTGACGCAATCCTGCCCTTCGGACACGCCGCGCGCTTCGGCGATCTCCTCGGTCACTTTCGATCCGGGGAGGACGCCGCCATGGCCGGGCTTGGCGCCTTGGCTCAATTTGATCTCGACCATTTTGACCTGATCGATCTGGGCGGTGTCGGCGAATTTGGCCGGATCGAAAGCGCCGTCATCTTTCCGGCACCCGAAATATCCACTGCCGATTTCCCAGACGAGATCGCCCTTATGTTCGCGGTGATAGCGCGACAGGCCGCCTTCCCCGGTATCGTGGTAGAAATTGCCCGCCGCTGCGCCCTTGTTCAGCGCCATGATCGCATTGGCGGACAGTGATCCGAAACTCATCGCGGAAATATTCAGGAGAGCGGCGGAATAAGGCTGTTTGCACTGGTCGTTCCCGACATCGACGCGCCATTCCTCGGCGATATCCTCCTTCGGCGCCATCGAATGGGCCAGCCACTCGTATTCGTCGGAATAAACGTCGAGTTCGGTGCCGAAGGGATGCGAATCGAGCTGGCCCTTGCTCCGGGCATAAACGAGGGCGCGTTCGTTGTGATTGAAAGGACGGCCCTCGGTATCGCTCTCGACGAAATAGGCCTGCGCGAAGGGGCGCAAATCCTCCGCGATCCAGCGGATATGGGCCAGGATCGGATAATTGCGCCAGAGCGAATGGCGCCTCTGCGCGAAGTCGTAGATCGCCAGTGCCAGCAGCGGTAGGGACAATGCGAGCCCCCACCGCCATGCCGGCACCGTCAGCGACAGGGCGACCATCAGCACGACCACGAGTGTCGGACCGAACCGCATGAACAGTTCGGACGATGGGCGCAGCTTCGCCGGGTTCTTCATCAGGCCTCCAAATGCTCGGCGAAGAATTCGGCAGTGCGCTTGTCGGCCAATTCCGCATTCTCCTCGTTGCGGCGCTTGCCGAACTCGGTCGCGAAGCCGTGATCCATGCCCTCGTAATCGTGCAGCGTCACCTTGGGATGCGGATCGAGGCCTTCATGCATCTTTTTCTGCGTCTCCTTGTCGACGAAGCCATCCTCGGTCGGGATATGCAGCATCAGCGGATTGGCGATCGCGTCCTTCTCGCGCAGCAATTCATCGACGCCGACCGCGTAATAGCCGACCGTCGCATCGGAATCTGTGCGCGCTGCAGTCATATAGGCGAGGCGCCCGCCGAGGCAGTAACCGACCGCACCGACCTTCTTCCCGCCGCTTTCCTCGCGAGCCCATTTGATCGTCGCCTCGATATCGCGGACGCCTTCGTCCTGGTCGAACTTCTGCATCCAGTCGAGCGCCTGCTGGAATTCGGGCTCGACATCGGGATCGAGTTCGATGCCGCGCTCCATCCGCCAGAAAAGGTCGGGCGCCACGGCGAGATAGCCGGCCTCGGCCAGCTTGTCGGCCTTGCGGCGGATACCTGCGTTCACGCCGAAAATCTCCTGAATCACCACGATCGCGGCCTTTGGTTCGTCGGCCGGGCGGGCGACATAGGCCTTGAATTCGTCGTCGCCGTTCAGGGTGGGGATGCTGGTGGTCGTGCTCATGATGGCTCCGTCGCTGCTGTGGTTCACGATTGGTAGGCCGGTTCGGCGAGGCGGCGCTTGCTTCCCCCGCGTCCCCGACCCAGATAGGTCTCAGGAAGCTAACGGAGGAAGCGCGATGAAGGTCCATGTCGAAATCGATTGTACGCCGGAAGAGGCGCGGAGCTTCATGGGCCTGCCCGACGTGGGCAAGGCCAACGCCGTCTATGTCGACATGATGTCCAAGGCGATGTCGGGCGTGTCCGATACCGAAAAGCTCCAGGAATATGCGCGGCAGTTGGCACCGATGGGCCAAGCGGGCTTCAAGCTGTTTCAGAGCTTCATGGAAGGGGCTCAGGCCCATCGCGGTCCGGGCTCCTCGAAGCCCGACGGCGACAAATCCAGCTGAGCTGAAAATCTCGCCGACGGGGCGAAAAGGATGACCGATACGATTTTCGCCGTGTCGAGCGGCACGCCGCCTTGCGCGATCGCGGTGATACGGATCAGCGGCCCGGACGCGGGCGATGCCGTCCGAAGACTGGCGGGATCGCTCCCCGACCCGCGGCGGGCGTCCCTGCGGACGCTCAGCGACGCGGACGGCGCCTTGCTCGATTCGGCACTCGTCCTCTGGTTTCCCGGACCCCGCACAGCGACAGGCGAGGATTTGGCGGAACTGCATTGCCATGGCGGGCGCGCGGTAATTGCGGCGATCCAGCGGGAATTGGCGGGTTTCGCGAATTTGCGCCACGCCGAAGCGGGCGAGTTTACGCGCCGCGCCTTTGCGAACGGTGTGCTCGATCTGGCCGAGGCGGAGGGGTTGGGCGATCTGCTTGCAGCGGAAACCGAATTGCAGCGGCAGGCGGCGACGCGCGCCTTCAGCGGTGCGATCTCTCGACAGGCCGAGGCGTGGCGGGATCGCGTTCTCGCTCTCGGTGCCCAGATCGAAGCCGTGCTCGATTTTTCGGACGAGGACGATGTCGAGGATTTGCCCGAAGCGTTCTTCGCCGAAACCGAAGAGCTCGCCGGGCAGATGGCCGAATGGCTTGAGCGGCCGCCGGTCGAGCGATTGCGCGAAGGGGTGCGCGTCGTTCTTGCGGGGCCGCCCAATAGCGGGAAATCGAGCCTTTTCAACGCGCTGGTCCGCGACGCGGCAGCGATAGTCTCGCCCGTGGCGGGAACGACGCGTGATGCGATCGAACGCCCTGTGGCGCTCGGCGGTGTGCCGCTGGTCCTGGTCGATACTGCCGGTCTGCGCGACGACAGCGATGATGCGATCGAGCGGATCGGGATCGAGCGGGCTGGCGCCCAGCTGGACCGCGCGGATATCGTCCTTTGGCTGGGGCCGGAGGGGGGAGGGCCGATGGGCGCGGTGGAGGTTTCGGCACGAGCCGATGCCGACGATTTCGAGGCCAAGCCCTCGGCCTCGCATACAGTATCGATTGTTACCGGATTTGGGATGGACGCACTGGAGCGTGACATCGTCGAGCGCGCGCGGAGCATCCTGCCCAAGCCGGGCGAGGCGGCTCTGAACGCGCGGCAGCGGCGCTTGGTCGGCGAAGCGGTTCAAGCCGTGCAATCCCTCCAGCCAGCGCAGGATTTCCTTACGATGGGCGAGGAATTGCGCATTGCCCGGCGGGCTTTCGATGCCCTTTTAGGCAGTGCCTCGACCGAGGATATGCTCGACGCCTTGTTCGGACGGTTCTGCATCGGAAAGTGATGTTTCACGTGGAACACGTCAGAAGGAACGGCTTTGACCGCGTCGCTGCTCCCTCCTATTAGCGACTCATGGCGCAATTCGACATCATCGTAATCGGCGGGGGACACGCCGGTGTGGAAGCGGCTGCGGCCGCTGCGCGCATGGGTGTGCACGTGGCGCTCGTGACTTTCGACCCGGCCACGGTCGGCGCGATGAGCTGTAATCCCGCCATCGGCGGATTGGGGAAGGGCCATCTGGTTCGCGAGGTGGATGCGCTCGATGGCGTGATCGGACGCGCGGCGGATGCGGGCGCGATACATTACCGAATGCTCAATCGCTCCAAGGGCAGCGCGGTCTGGGGGCCGCGGGTCCAGGCGGATCGGCACCTGTTCAAACGGTCAGTCCAAAGCCAACTGGCGCAGCTTTCGACGCTGACGATTATTGCGGGCGAAGCTGCGGCCCTGCGCCTTTCGGGAGAGCGGGTTGCGGGGGTCGACCTGGCGGATGGCACCTCGCTCGAAGCGCCCAGCGTCATTTTGTGTACCGGCACGTTTTTGGGCGGCGTCTTATATCGCGGTGAGGTAAGGCGAGAGGGCGGACGCGTGGGCGAAAACGCCGCGCAGCGGCTCGCGGACCAGATGCGGGGCGCTGACCTTCCCATGGCGCGTCTCAAAACAGGCACGCCACCGCGCCTCGATGGGCGGACGATCGATTGGGCCTGCTTGGAAGAGCAGCCTTCCGACGGCGAAGACTGGACCATGTCGTCGCTGGCACCGGGTCGCATGAACCCGCAGGTCTTTTGCGCGATCACGCGGACCAATCGCGAAAGTCACGACATCATCCGCGCCAATCTTGATCGCTCCCCTCTCTTCAGCGGCGCGATCGCGGGGCAGGGGCCGCGCTATTGCCCCTCGATCGAGGACAAGATCCACCGCTTCGGCGATCGCGAAGGCCATCAGGTCTTCCTCGAACCCGAGGGGCTGGGCACGCATCTCGTCTATCCCAACGGGATCAGCACCTCGCTCCCCGAAGATACGCAGCTTGCGATGCTGCGCAGCATGGAGGGGTTGGAGCAGGTCGACATGGTCGTCCCCGGCTATGCGGTCGAATACGATCATATCGATCCGCGTGCTCTTTCACGCGATCTACAGGTGAGGGCCATGCCGGGCCTCTATTGCGCGGGGCAGATCAACGGCACGACCGGATATGAGGAAGCGGCGGCGCAGGGCCTGGTCGCTGGGCTGAACGCGGCGGCGCGCATTCTCGATCGCGATGGCCCGGCACTCGATCGAGCCAACTCCTATATCGCCGTGATGGTCGACGATCTCACTCTCCATGGAGTGAGCGAGCCTTACCGGATGCTGACATCGCGGGCCGAATACCGCCTGCGATTGCGCGCCGCCAATGCGGATACAAGACTCACGCCGCTTGGCATGGCGCTTGGCTGTGTGGGCGAAGAGCGGGCCGCTTGGTTCGAGCGGCGGCAGGCGCGGCTCGAACAGGCGCGGAGCGAACTCGATACGGAGCTGTCTCCGCGTGAACTCGCCGCGGCGGGTGTTGCCATCGATCCGGTCGGTGCGAAGCGAACCGTCGGCGTCTGGCTCCAGCACCAGGCCGTCGAGCCGGATGCCCTGACAGCGCTGATGCCACAGGGTTGGGACTGGAGTGATCCGGTGGTGACCGAAGCGGTCGAAGATGCGGCCTACGCGCCGTATCTCGCCCGGCAGGAGGCGGAATTGAAAGACCTGCGCGCGAACGACCACGTCGCTCTCCCTGTGGATTTCTCCTACGAAGACGTGGCTGGGCTGTCGAATGAGATGGTCGAGCGGTTGACGCGCGCGCGGCCGGAGACGTTGGCGGCCGCGGCGCGCGTTCCGGGAATCACGCCTGCCGCGTTGGCGGCTTTGCTGGTCAGAGCGCGCCGGGCCGAAAGCCGCGCGGCATGATCGAGAGCGAAGCCGATGCGCGGGCTTTCGTCTCGGCACGATGCGACGCGAAGGCGATGGAAAAAATCGATCGCCTCGTCACCATGCTGCGAGAAGAAAACTCGCGTCAGAATCTTGTCGCCGCGCGCAGCCTCGACGAGGTGTGGCTCCGACATATCGCGGACTCTGTCCAATTGCTCGATCATGCTGGTTCCGAGGTCTCGGTCTGGCTCGATCTCGGCACCGGAGCAGGCTTCCCCGGGATTGCGCTTGCAATTGCGCGGCCCGATCAGCGTTTCCATCTCGTCGAATCGCGCAAAAAGCGGGTCGAATGGCTTGCGAGTGTCAAAGCCGATCTCGACCTCGAAAACTGCACGATCCACGGCGTCCGGCTGGAACATGTCGAAAGCTTCGACGCGGATTGCATAACGGCGCGGGCGTTCGCTCCGCTGCCGAGGTTGCTGGACTTATCCGCTCGCTTCTCCACAAAGGAGACGCGCTGGATATTGCCCAAGGGGCGGTCTGCGGCGCAGGAAGTGGACGCGCTTCCGAAAAAGCGGCGCGCGCTGTTTCACGTGGAACATTCGCAAACGGACCCCGAAGCGGGCATCATCATCGGATTGGGACGGATAGAGGCTAAGCCATGATCACCATCGCCATCGCCAATCAGAAGGGTGGGGTGGGCAAAACCACCACTGCCATCAATATCGCAACCGCGATGGCGGCGACCGGCTGGAAGACGTTGCTGGTCGATCTTGACCCCCAGGGCAATGCCTCGACCGGTCTGGGAATTCCAGCGAGTGCCCGTACCGTGTCGAGTTACGACCTGCTGCTGCAGGAAGCCACGCTCGACCAGGCAGCACAGCGAACCGACGTTCCCGGCCTCGATATCGTGGCCGCGACGCAAGACCTCTCTGGTGCGGAGGTCGAACTGGTCGGCGTCGAGGATCGCACGGCTAGGCTCGATCAGGCTCTCTCGGCCCGAAGCCATTACGACATCTGTTTCATCGATTGCCCACCGTCGCTGGGCCTGCTGACGCTCAACGCGCTGGGCGCCGCGGACACCTTGCTCGTCCCACTGCAATGCGAGTTCTTCGCGCTCGAAGGTCTTAGCCAGCTGCTTCAGACGGTGGAGCGCGTGCAGGAGCGGTTCAATCCCGATCTCGGCATCGTCGGCGTCGTCCTCACCATGTTCGACCGCCGCAATCGCCTCACCGATCAGGTGGCCGACGATGTCCGCGATTGTCTCGGCAAGCTCGTCTTCGAATCGGTGATTCCGCGCAATGTCCGCCTGTCGGAGGCGCCGAGCCATGGCTTGCCTGCGCTGATCTACGATCACGCATGTCCGGGGAGCCGCGCTTATATCGCGCTGGCGCGGGAATTGATCGGCCGATTGCCACAGGAAAGGAAGGCCGCATGAGCGAGGAATACGAAGACGACCGGCGACCCGGTTCGACCGTCGCCGAGCGGGTAGCGATCCGCAAACGCAAGCTCGGCCGTGGTTTGGGCGCCTTGATGGGCGAGACTCGCCGCGAAGAGCCGGTGGCGGCGTCTGCCGGCGGCGACGGCCCCTCTTCTCCGTCCGATAGCGATGAGAGTCAGGCCGCGCCGCGCGAAGGCCTGCGTTCGATCCCGATCGCATCCATCTCGCCCCTGCCGAATCAGCCGCGCACCCATTTCGATGAGGACGCGCTCGCCGAGCTTGCCGCTTCGATCGCGGCGCGCGGCGTCATCCAGCCGATCATTGTCACGCCGGAAGGTAACAATCGTTACCGCCTTGTTGCCGGGGAGCGGCGTTGGCGCGCGGCGCAGAGGGCTCGCCTTCACGACATTCCCGCCATCGTGCGCGATCTCGACACGCGCGAAATCACAGCCCTTGCCCTCATCGAGAACCTGCAGCGAGAGGATCTCAACGCAGTCGAGGAAGCGCGCGCCTATCATCGCCTGTCCGAAGGGGAGGGGATGACTCAGGCCGACCTCGCCAAGATGGTCGAGAAATCGCGCAGCCATGTTGCGAACATCATGCGCCTGCTCGCGCTGCCCGCTCCGGTGCTCGACCTCGTCGAGGGCGGAAAGCTATCGATGGGCCATGCGCGTGCGCTGGTCGGGAACGACGACGCCGTCGCGATTGCCGAACAGGCGGTCAAGGCGGACCTGTCCGTGCGCGAAGTCGAGCGCCTGGCGCGCGGAAACGCTCCCGCGAAGGCTCGGCGCACGAACTCCGCCGCCAACGGCTCCTCGCCCGCCGATGCGGATCTCGAAGCTGTGCAGCGCCATCTGGAAGAATTTCTCGGCCTGCAAGTGCGGATCAAGGCGGATGATCCGGGCAAGGGAACGGTCAGCATCCGGTACCGGACGCTCGATCAGCTCGATCTGGTGTGCCAGCGCCTCACAGGCGGGGAAATCTAGACCCGCCCGTAAGGGCGCGCAGGCTCAGTCCGAATAGACCGGCTGTTGCGCGACCTCGACCGTCACGGGCACGAGGAAATATTGCTGGCCCGGTACGGTCGTGGTGGTGGAAGCCGCCGTCTGGCTGGCGCGGGCGAGGTAATCGTCGAGATAAGCCGCGCAATAGCCGCCATCGTCCCCATAGCCCGCCTGATAGCGGCGCGCATCGTTACGATCGTCGATCGCGTCGCCGACGACCGATCCGGCAAGCGCCCCGGTCCCCGCGCCGATCAAAGTTCCGCCGAGGCGGTTACCGCTCCCGACAACCCGGTTACCGATGAAACCGCCCGCAGCCGCACCGGCGAGCGTCCCGATCAGCCGCGCGCGATCGCTGTCCTCGTACGTCCCGATGCGGGCACGGCATTCCGCCAGCCAGGCCTCGCGGTCGAAACTAACGAGCTGGCCACCTCCCGGAAGATAGCCGGAGCGCGGCGCGGTCGCATAGGCGTAGGTGCCCTGATAGACCGGACCCGAATAGGCCGGAGAATTATAGGTCTCATCGACCGGGCGCGCCGGGATCGACCGGACCGCGCCGCGCGGAGCAGTACTCTCGACAACTGTACTCTCGACCACCGTGTCTTCGACGACCGCCCCGCCGATCGGCTGCACCACCGGATCGTAGGTGAAGACGGGCTGCGCCATGTCGGGCATCGGAACCACAACCGCCGTGGTGGGAGCCTGGGTTTCGACCGTTTGCGTCACCACGGTGTCGGCGGGCACGGCGTAGAGATAGTCGCCGTCTTCATAGAAGATCGTCTGCGCCGCTGCGCCGGTGGCGGCTCCCCCGACAAGATTGGCGGCGAGGGCGGCGGCGAGAGTGCGTACGGTCATCCTGGTCTTCCTTTCGCGAGCGCGAGTCCCCCGCTTTCACGCGGAGATTGAGCGTTGCGATACCATCACGCGCCGACCGCTTCCAAACCGGCAGAGGCGCGGCGTCCCTGTTTGGGGCAATTAGCGCTGCAAATCTGTATCAGATACGCGCGGCGAGCATCCGCGCCAGCGCCTCGATTCCGTCGCGATCCTCCTCATCGAACCGCGCGGCGCTCGGACTGTCGAGATCGATGACTGCGATCACGTCGCCATCGCGCAGGACGGGCACGACGAGCTCGGACGCGGTTTCCGAATCGCAGGCGATGTGGCCCGGGAAGGCATGGACATCGGGGACGAGCTGCGTCTCCCCACTCGCCGCCGCCGCGCCGCAGACCCCCTTGCCGCGCGGAATGCGAATGCAGGCGGGGCGTCCGGCGAACGGGCCGAGCACGAGTTCGCCATCGTCGGACTTCGGATCGGTGCGATAGAATCCCGTCCAGTTCACGTCGGGCAGGAATTCCCACAACAGTGCCGCGACATTGGCCATATTGGCGACTCCATCCGCTTCATCCGCAGTCAGCGCGTCGGCGGCGGAGAGGAGATCGCGATAGAGTTCGGGCTTGGGCGTGCCGTCGGCGGGGCGGAAATCGTACATGGCGAGCAAGCTAGGAAGCGCGCGCCATTGCCGCAAGGCGCGCGGCGGACTAAACCGCGTACCCATGAAAACGCGCACCAAAATCCTGATCGGCATTCTTGTCGTGGTCCTCGCCATCGCCGTGGCGGTCTTTTTCGTAACGCGAGGCGACACCGCCGATCTCACCGTCGACGAGGTCGCGGGCACCGACCCGACCTTGCAGGAACCCGAAGCCGAGACGATCCCCACGGTGAAGATCGCCGAACCGGTCGGCTGGGCGGCAAACGAGGTGCCTAGCGCGGCCGAAGGGCTGACGGTCATGCGCTTCGCCGAGGGGCTTGATCACCCGCGCGTCATCCATACGCTCCCCAATGGGGATGTCTTGGTCACGCTCACCCGCGCTCCGGCGAGCGAAGGCGATGGCGGCTTCTCGATCACCAATTTCATCGCTGGTCTCCTGTTCGAGAAGGCGGGCGCCGCCGGGCCTTCGCCCGATGAATTGGTTCTTCTGCGCGATGCGGATGGGGACGGGCGAGCCGAACAGCGCGCCACGCTGACCGACGAACTCGCCTCGCCTTCGGGCATCGCCTGGAACGACGGGACGCTTTACGTCGCCAATCACGATGCGGTGCTGGCGTTCCCGTACCAGCTCGGCGCGACGAGCCTGGGGGCGCCGCGCAAGCTCATGGATCTGGCCCCGGGCGGCAATCACTGGATGCGCAATATCGTGCTGCATCCCGATGGCGATCGCCTGTATGTCGCGGTCGGCTCGGCTTCGAATATCGGCGAGAAGGGCATGGAGGCCGAGGAAGGCCGCGCGCTGATCTGGGAATACAATCTCGAAACCAACACGCAGCGGGTCTTCGGCGCCGGCCTGCGCAATGCCAACGGGCTCGATTTCAACCCCTGGTCGGGCGAATTGTGGACCACGGTGAACGAGCGCGACATGCTCGGATCGGACCTCGTGCCCGATTACCTCACCAACGTGCCCGTGGGCGCGCAATATGGCTGGCCGTGGGTCTATTGGCGCAACAAGATCGACGAGCGGGTCGACGCGCCGATGCCCGCCTATCTCACCGAATATGCCCGTCGCCCGGAATATGCGATGGGGCCGCACGTCGCGGCGCTCGGTCTCGCCTTCACGAAGGAAGGGGCGCGCATGGGCCCGCAATTCGGCTCCGGGGCCTTCGTCGCGCGGCACGGGTCCTGGAACCGCAAGCCCGCCGCGGGCTACGATGTGGTCTATGTCGCCTTCGACGAGCGCGGCAATCCGCAGGGCAAGCCCGTTCCGGTCCTCACCGATTTCCTGACCGGCGAAGGGACCACGCGCGGGCGTCCGACCTGGGTCGGCTGGGCGCAGGACGGCGCTCTCCTGGTAAGCGACGACACCGCCGGGATCATCTGGCGCGTCATCGCTCCCAATGCGCAGCCCGCAGGCGCGATCGAGCGTCGAACGGCCCGATCGCTACCCCCGCAGCGCGAATTGACGGGCGATCTGCGCGCGACCTTCGGCGAGGACGATTTCGCGCGCGAGGAACCCGCGCAGTAAATCACGCCAGCAGCGCGTTGCTCTCCAGCGAATAGAGCAGCTCCGCGCCCGCGATCGCGCTGGCTTTCAGGCCCGCCGCTTCGGGCACGATGCGTTCGAGGAAGAAGCGCACGGTCACCGGCTTGGTTTTTTCGAGCGCGGGCGCCGCGCCGCCTGCCACGGCATCGCGCTGCTTCACCAGCTGCCATCCGGCGACGAGCACGGCCATCATCGTGCAGAACGGGACGCTGCCGGCGAGGCGATCGTCGAGCGAGGCATCCTCGCGCATCCAGCGCGCGACGCCCGCGCAATCGCCCGCGAGTGCGAACAGGGTCGGTTCCTCGGCACAATCGCGCGCGATCTCTTCGAGGAAGCCGATCAGCGCCTCGCCCCCATCGAGGCCCAGCTTGCGCGTGACGAGATCGGCGGCCTGGATCCCGTTGGTGCCTTCGTAGATCGGGGCGATCCGCGAATCGCGCCAGTGCTGGGCGGCGCCGGTCTCCTCGACATAGCCCATGCCGCCATGAACCTGGATGCCGAGACTGGCGACTTCGGTGCCCGCATCGGTGCCCCAAGCCTTGATCAGCGGCACGCAGATATCGCCGCGCGCCTTGGCCGCCTCGTCGCCCAGAGTGCCGCGATCGGTCTGTCCGGCGGTGTAATATAGTAATGCCCGCATCCCTTCGGTCAGCGCCTTCATGCGCAGGATCATGCGGCGCACATCGGGATGTTCGAGAATCGCCACCGGCTCCTTGTCGCCCGATCGCGCGCGCGCGGACTGAATGCGCTCGGCAGCGTAATCGGTCGCCTGCTGCGTGGCGCGCTCGCCGATCTGGACGCCCTGATTGCCGACATTGATGCGCGCATTGTTCATCATCGTGAACATCGCCGCGAGCCCGCGATTTTCCGCCCCGACCAGTTCGCCGACGCATTCGCCATTGTCGCCATAGCTCATGACGCAGGTGGGCGAGGCGTTGATGCCGAGCTTGTGCTCGATGCTGACGCACCGCAGATCGTTGCGGCCCCCAAGCGATCCATCGGGTTTCACGTGGAACTTCGGCACCACGAACAGCGATATGCCGCGACTGCCCTCGGGCGCGTTCGGCGTGCGTGCGAGAACGAGGTGGATGATATTCTCCGCCAGCTCGTGCTCGCCCCAGGTGATGTAGATCTTCTGGCCCTTGATCGACCATTTGCCTGCGTGCTCGCCGTCCTCGATGGGATGGGCAGTGGTTCGCAACGCGCCGACATCGGAGCCCGCCTGCGGCTCGGTCAGATTCATCGTGCCCGACCACGCGCCGCTGACCAGTTGCGGAAGATACTTCTCCTGCAAGTCGCGCGACCCGTGATGCTCCAGCGCCTCGATCGCGCCGACGCTCAGCATCGGTAGGAGGTTGAACGCCATATTCGCCGTGCCGAGATTTTCGAGCACGTTGCAGGCGAGCGTGAAGGGCAGGCCTTGGCCGCCGAACTCGCCCGGCGAAGCGATCGCGTTCCAACCCTGTTCGACGTAATGCTTGTAGGCTTCCTCGAACCCGTCGGGCAGGCGCACCACGCCGTTTTCGAGCTTCGCGCCCTCGAGATCGCCCGCCCGGTTGAGCGGCGCCCATTCGCCGGCGGCGAACTGGCCGACGCCTTCGACGATGGCTTCGACCATGTCGGGCTCGGCGGCTGCGAAGCGGTCGCTCTGCGCCAGCTCCTCGATTCCGGCGTTGACGCGGATGGCGAGCAGTTGGTCCTGGGTGGCGGGAGAATAGGTCACGGGGGAAAGTCCTCTTGGCTTGTCGCGAGCACAGATATAGCGCCAACGCATGAGCGGCAAATACGCTACGGAAACGATCCTCGCCAACGCAGAGGGAATCGCGCGCGCGGCGCAGGTGCTGCGCGAGGGCGGTCTGGTGGCGGTGCCGACCGAGACCGTATATGGCCTCGCCGCCCGCGCGGATAGCGACGAAGCCGTGGCGCGCATCTACGAAGCGAAGGGGCGGCCTAGCTTCAATCCGCTGATCGTCCATGTGCGCGATGGGGCGCAGGCGCGCGAATATGCGGACTTAACTCCCGGTGCTGGCATTATCGCCGACCATTACTGGCCTGCGCCGCTGACTTTGGTCGTGCCCCGCAAACCTGATGCGAAGCTGGCCGCGGCGGTGACGGCGGGGCTCGACACAATTGCCCTGCGCAGTCCGAACCATCCGGTGATGCAGGCCCTGCTGGCCGAATGCGACTTCCCGCTGGCCGCACCGTCCGCCAATCGCAGCGGGTTCGTCAGCCCGACCAGCGCCGCGCATGTCGCAGCCACGCTGGACGGACGGATCGAGCTGATCCTCGACGATGGGCGCCCATGCGTTGAGGGTCTCGAATCGACGATTTTGGCGATCCGCGCCGATGGACGATGGGAGGAATTGCGGCCCGGCCCGGTCGATCTCGACCGATTGCACCGCACTTACCGGAACAGCGCGCTACCGATCGGAGAGGGCAGGGGGGGCATCGAAGCGCCCGGCCAGCTCGCCAGCCATTACGCCCCGGGAAAACCGATGCGGCTGAACATTTCTTCGGGCGAAGTCGCGCCAGACGACTTCGTCATCGGGTTCGGCGCGATCGCCGGCGATTGCACCCTTTCGGAGCGCGGCGATCTGAACGAGGCCGCCGCGCGCCTCTACGCCTGCCTCCACGAAGCCGCACACTCGGAAAAGACGCGCATCGCGGTGGCGCCGGTGCCGGAAGAGGGGATCGGCATCGCGATCAACGACCGCTTGCGCCGGGCAGCGACTCCGCCCGACTAACGTTCGGGTTCGACCGGGAGCGAGCGGATGAGCAATTGCATCTCCGCATAGATGTCGCGCGCTTCTGCGCAGGCGCGGCGATCGCCGTCCTGGCAGTCTTCCAACCGGTCTTCGTAGCGGCGTTCGAGCTTGCCCAGGCGCTCTTCGCGCTGCCGGATCTCACGCCCGCGTTTCTCGTCGCGTTCTGACTGGCTGGTCGTCGCGAGATCGACGCCCTTGCTCACGACCTTTACCGGCGCCGTCGCGACGTCGACCAGCGTGCCGATACAGCCCGACAGAGCGACGGACAGGATCATCAGTGAAGATAGGGCGCGGATAGAAGCGGGACGGGGCATGGTGGGCACCTTTCCACCCGACTGTAGACCCATCCCGTGAAAGCGCCATTAATCGCTGCGCACCGTGCGGCAGCGCACGCTGCCCGAGCCCATCTTGCTGACCGTGCACTCCGCATCGCCGTTCACTGTCACGTCGCCCGATCCCATGATGCTCGCATCGACCTTCCCGTCGGAATGGAATTCCGCGCTGCCGGAACCGACGATGGAGACGTCCGCGCCGCCTGCACGCAATTGTGCCATTCGCCCCGATCCCGACCCTGCGATCGTCAAGTCCAGCTGGTCGGCCGTGCCGGCGCCTTCGAAACCACCCGATCCCGCGATCGTCAGATCGAACTTCTGCGCCGCGATCTGGCGCGCGCGCACCAGGCCCGATCCGGCGATGGTCGCTTCGACATCGCCGGTCAGCCGCTGCGCATCGACCGTGCCCGATCCGGCGAGGACGATGGCGGCGAGGCTCGGCGTCGTGACGCGGACATCAGCCTTGCCGATCTTGCTCCCGGCATTGCGTTCGCGCGCGATCGCCAGCGATCCATCTTCGAGCGAGAAACGCAGCGCGTTCACTGCCCGCTCGTCGCCCGACACCGCGATATCGAACGCGCCGCCTTCGATAACCGTGACCGTGTCCGGCCCCGCCAGCACGATCTCGGTCGGCGCCCCGCCGCTGCGGTCGAGTTCGGCGAGAGGGACGCCCTCGCTATCCCCGAACTGGACATTGCCGTTGCAGCCCGCAGTCGCCACCGCTCCGAGAGCCAGAACCGCCACGGGCGCCACGCGCCGGATGAGAGTTTTCAGCATACGATAATCCCCTTCTGTTCGTCCGCCATGCGTATTGCGCAAATAATACAGCAATCGACGACCTGCAAGCGCGGCTCATGCGAAAGGGGCCGCTTCCGGTGTCGGAAACGGCCCCTTCGTCGAGCTCTGTCGGATGTTCGCCGAAGCGAGCGGCGTTACGCCTCTTCGGGATTGTCGTAATATTGCGGCGCGTGTTCGCGCAGCACGTCGAGGATCTTTTCCAGCGCGGCGGGCTCGTCGGTCTTTTCCATCGCAGCCAGTTCGCGCGCGAGGCGGCTGGAGGCGGCTTCGAAGATCTGGCGTTCGGAATAGCTCTGTTCGGGCTGGTCGTCCGGGCGGAACAGGTCGCGCGTCACTTCCGCGATCAGGACGATTTCGCCCGAATTGATCTTGGCTTCGTATTCCTGGGCACGGCGGCTCCACATGGTGCGCTTGACCTTGGGCTTGCCCTTCAAGGTCTCCATCGCTTCCTTCAAGGTCTTGTCGCTCGACAGCTTGCGCATACCGATCGATTCGACCTTGTTGACCGGAACGCGCAACGTCATGCGCTCCTTCTCGAAGCGGAGAACATAGAGATCGAGCTGCATCCCGGCGATTTCTTCGCTCTGCAATTCGATCACACGGCCCACGCCGTGCTTGGGATAGACAACGTAATCGCCAACATCGAAGGCATCATCGGCCTTGCTCGCCATGCGCAAATCCTTTCGTCCCGGGCAGGGTTTGGGAGGGGACAGCATTGCGAGAGGTTCGTGCCGCGGGCATGTTTGCCGCGGGCGAAAACCGGACCGGAATGCTTGAGGGGGTACCTGCCCTTTCAATCGAGTGCACCCGTCCGGCGGCAAACCGGCGGGGTTGTTGCATTATATAGCACGTCCTCGCCTTTATTGCGAGTCTGTGAAATCAAGTGTCGGAAAGGGCCGTTTTCGCTCGCACCGAAGCGTATTCCGCGGCAAGCAGCAGGAAATAGCCGGTGAGGTAGAACCAGGTCAGCAGGATCACCACCGCGCCGAGCGAGCCGTAGGTCGCCCCGTAGCTGGCGAAATTGGCAGCGTAGATCCCGAAGCCGATCGTCGCGACCAGCCACAGGACCGAAAACAGCGCGGCGGCGGGCTTGATCGCGGACCAGGGGAGGGGATGGCCATGGGGCGCATAGCGCAGCAGCATCGCGCTGCCGCCCATACCGGCGAGGAACACGACGAGCGGGCTGACGACGCCCGCAACGCCGGCGGGCAGGAAACCCAGTGCCGCGATCGCCCCCGCCGTCACGGCCAGCCCGACGACTGCCCCCGCAGTCAAAACGAGGGCGACGATATTGGCGCGAAGGAAGCCGCGCCGGTCCTCGATATTGAGCGCGATGGCGAGGCCCGTCATCAGCGATTTCGCCCCGTTACGTGCGCTGAACAGCGACAGCGCGACCGCGAGAAGGAGGCTCAGGATCTTGCCGCCGTTCTCGCCTTCGGTCATGCGCTGCAACTGCTCCCCGATTAATTCGGCGGCGGATTGCGGCAGGGTCTGGGCTAGAGCGGCAATGTGCCTCGCTACGGTGTCCGGGTCGGCCACGATCCCATAGGCGAGCACGACCGTCGCCAGCAGCGGAACGATCGCCAGCAGCGCATAAAAGGCTATCCCCGCAGCGACGATGCCGATCTCGTCGTCACCGCCGGCTGCGAAGGCCGCCTTCCCGTCCTGAATGAAACGCTGGAGGATCGGCTCAGTCGCCTTCGCCGGGCTCGGGGCTGAAATAGGCTTCGAACTTGTCCTCTTCGCCCTTGTGCTCGTCGGCGTCTTCGGGCGGGTCCTTCTTCTGCGTGATATTGGGCCATTCGGCGCTGAACTTGGTGTTCAGCTCCAGCCACTTTTCCAGATTGTCCTCGGTATCGGGCAGGATCGCTTCGGCCGGGCATTCCGGTTCGCACACGCCGCAATCGATGCACTCGCTCGGATTGATGACGAGCATGTTCTCGCCTTCGTAGAAGCAATCGACCGGACAGACCTCGACACAGTCGGTGTATTTGCATTTGATACAGGCGTCGGTGACGACGTAGGTCATGGGAATGCCATCCTTCAAAGGTGTCTGACCCCCGGCCTATGGGGATTTAGGCTTTGGGGTCAAGAGCCGGATCGAGCAGGCGATAACAGGCCTGCGCCTCGCGCGGCGATCCGCGCCGGTCCGGCAGGCTGAGGATTTCGATCAGCGCGACTCTGCTGCCCAGCGGCACGGTCAGCACGTCGCCCGGTTCGACTGGCTGGCTGACGCGGGCGACGCGCGTTCCGTTGCGGCGCAGATGCCCGCTTTCGACGAGGGCGGTGGCGCGGCTGCGGGTGCGCACAAAGCGCAGGTGGCAGAGCAGCCGGTCTATCCGCATCCCGCTCAAAAAAGGCGGTTCCTAGCGCATCAGTTCGGCAAGCGCGGCAAAGGCGCTGCCTTCTCTCGGGCGGACGGGTTCGTTGCGTTGCTGCCTGCTGCGGCCCGCACCCGGTTTCGGGCGCCATTCCCAGCGGTCGGGTCGCGGCGGGCCGAATGCGCCTTCCTGCAAGGGGCGCGCGCGCTGGACGCGGAAACCTGCCTGGCCGAGCAGGCGGACGGCATTGTCTTCTTCAAGTCCGATCGAGATCGGCAGCGCCATATCGAGCACGAATTTCTTGCGCCGGTCCTGCTGCTTGCCGCTCCCTTGCGCCTTGGCGCGCGTTTCATGCGCGGCGCGGAAAATTTTCTCCGCGAGATCGATGCGGATCGCCTGGCTTCCCGCATGACGATAGCCCGAAGGAAGCTTTTTGCGATCCGCGACCACCGGCAGCATCGCCTCTTCCAGCGAGCGCCGATCGGTCCCGATCGCGCTCAACAGGCGGCGCGGTGCGGGCTTCAGCAGCGCAGGCGCAAAAATGTCGAGCGCGCCGAAAGTGACGCCAATCCGCCGCAGGAACGGACGCATTTCCTTGGGCAGATGCTCGATACCCGCCTGTTCGCGGGTGACGAAACCATGCCCGGCGAGGAGATTCAGAAGCAGCGCGCGCGCCTGCGATCCGGCTTCGGGGTCGCTCGCCGCGCGGTGCAGTTTCTCCAGCGGATCGAGCGGGGCGAGAACGGTGTCGAGCCAGGTTTCGAGCGCGGCGAGCAGCGCCTTGCGCGGATTTTCGGGCAAGGCCGCGACTTCGCGCGAGGGCACCAGCACGGGCCGCGCCTGCCCCTCTTTCGCTTCGAGATTGGCCAAAATCTGTCCGTTCCAGCGGATCGCGCCCTTCGCCAGTTCGACCCGATCCGCAACACCGGCTGCAACCAGCGCCTCGACCTGCTGGCCGAGCAGGCGGGGCAGCGCCTTTTCCGCCGCCGCCAGCAGCATGCGCCGGTCCTCGTGCCGCGCGCTCGGATCGACGGTGAAGCGCAGGCCCTCGACGCGGCCGAGATGCTCTCCGTCGACGCTCACCGCGCCGTCCTCGCCTATTTCGATCGGCAGCGCCGATGCATCCTGTCCCAAAGATTTCATCAGGATCGTCGTCCTCCGATTGACGAAGCGTTCGGTCAGCCGCCCATGCAGGGCGTCCGACAATTTGGCCTCCACCGCATGAGCGCGCGCCGCCATCTCGTCGCGCGCCAGCACCCAGTCGGGCCGCTGGCAGATATAGGCCCAGGTGCGAATCGCCGCGATCCGCCCTTGCAGCGTATCGATATCGCCCGCCATGTTGTCGAGTTCGGATATCCGCGCCGCCGCATAATCCGCGCCGAGATAGCCCTGCTGCAAGTCCTGCCACAGGCGCGCGACGAAGCGGGCGTGCACGTCCGGCCCCCGCGCGCGGAAATCGGGGAGCGAGCAGGCCTCCCAGAAGCGCCGCACCTGTCCCGGACCTCGAATCGAGGCGGCGAAGGGTTCTTCCGCCAGCCGCTTCAGAGTCGCCAGGTCGATCGCTTCGGGCGCGGCGCGCAGCATCGCATGCTGCGGCGGGCTTTCGAGATCGCCGATCAGCGTGGCGATACTGTCGAAACGCGGTTCCGCCTCGCGCCAATAGAGATGCGTCAGCGGCGCGAAGCGATGTTCCTCGATCGCGTAGATCTCGTCCTCGGTGAATTCGGGCGCGGCCGCGTTCCTGCCGCCTTGTCCGGAAAGCGTGCCGAAGGTCCCGTCGCGCTGGTGGCGCCCGGCGCGCCCCGCGATCTGGGCCATTTCCGCCGGAAACAGCCGCCGCATCCTGACCCCGTCGAACTTGGTGAGGCCGGCAAAGGCGACGTGATTGACGTCGAGATTGAGGCCCATGCCGATCGCGTCGGTGGCGACGATGTAATCGACCTCGCCATTCTGGAACAATTCGACCTGGCGGTTGCGCGTCTCCGGGCTCAGCGCGCCCATCACCACCGCCGCCCCGCCGCGAAACCGCCGCAGCATTTCCGCGACGGCATAGACCTGTTCGGCGCTGAAGGCGACCACCGCGCTTCTCGGGGGCAAGCGCGAGAGTTTCCGCGGGCCGATACGCGACAGGGTGGAGAAGCGCGGCCGCTCGCTCACCTCGACCTTGGGGACCAGCGCTTTGACCACCGGCTCCAGCGTGGCCGCACCCAGCAGCATCGTCTCCTGCCGCCCGCGCAGGTTCAACAGCCGATCGGTGAAGACATGGCCACGCTCGCGATCGGCACCCAATTGCGCCTCGTCCAGCGCGACGAAACTGACGTCGAGACTGCGCGGCATGGCTTCGACCGTGCAGCACAGATAGCGCGCGTTCTTCGGCTCGATCCGCTGTTCGCCGGTGATCAGCGCCACCTGATCGTCGCCCTTGATGGCGCGCACCCGGTCGTAGACCTCGCGCGCCAGCAGCCGCAGCGGAAAGCCGATCGCCCCGCTCGAATGGCCGCACATCCGCTCGATCGCGAGATGGGTCTTGCCCGTATTGGTCGGCCCCAGGACCGCCTTGATCGCCTGATCGCTCACCGGACCTAGATGGCAGCGGGGCGAGCGGGGCACAACCGCCTGTCGCGAAAGCCGATCGCTTCGCCGCTGACACGGAGCCCTTCGCCGCGAATTAAACCGGGCTTAACTTTGAAATGGCATGGAAATCGGCCAGAGGCGCCGCGCTTTCGCGCGCGATGCCGGAAGCTGGGCCACAAACGTGGCGGAGGGACGATTGTTCAGAACGCGCGAGGACGATGCGCCGACACTCGGCGGCGAGAGCGCTTGCGGTGGCAGAAGCCTGCCCGCCGCGGCCCTCGCGCACGACCAGATCGCGCCTTCCGCGCCCTCCGTCCCGCTTCGCAAGACACCCCATTGGCGCGATCGCCTGTCGCAGCGCCTCTCCTCGCTGGACCTCGCGCCCGATCTCGGGCAGGGGATCGGCAGTCCGCGCTGGCTGCGCGGCGTCGGCACGCTGATCGGGCTGTCGTCCGCCGCGATCGCTTTCTGGCCCACCTTCGGCCCCCTCGAGGCAGCGCCCTTGCGCCTGAGCGAAGCCGAGCGCGATGTCTATCGCAGCCAGACGATCACACCGCTGGCCCTTGGCGCCGATACCGGCAGCCGCATGGGCGCGACCGCGCTGGCCCGCCCGCTGGCCGCCGCGCCCGAACGCCCGCGCATCGAACTGGTCGCGACCTTGGCCGCGGGAGACAGTTTCGAACGGATGCTGCGGCGCGCGGGCGTCGGCGCGGGCGATGCGCAGCGCATCGTCACGCTGGTGGGCGGGGCCATGCCGCTGTCGGACATCGAAGCGGGCACGCAGGTCGATATCGTCCTCGGGCGGCGCAGCGGCGCGGACAGTCCGCGCCCGCTCGAAGAATTGCGCTTCCGCGCGCGCTTCGATCTCGAACTCGCCGTGGGGCGGACAGACGGCAATGCGCTCTCTTTGAGCCGCGAGGCGATCCGCGTCGACGACACGCCGCTACGCATTCGCGGCACGATCGGATCGAGCCTCTATCGCTCGGCCCGCGCGGCGGGCGCTCCGGCGAGCGCGGTGCAGGCCTATCTCAAGGCCTTGGGCGAGCAGATCGACGTGACCAGCGATCTCGCCGCGAACGACACATTCGACATCATCGTGTCGCATCGCCGCGCCGCCACGGGCGAGCGTCAGGCGGGCCAATTGCTCTATGCCGGGATCGAGCGCGGCGACAAACCGCGCGTCCAGCTGATGCGCTGGGGCTCGGAAGGTCGCTTCTTCGAAGCCAGCGGCGTGGGCGAACAGCGCAGCGGCCTCGTCGCCCCGGTGCCCGGCCCGATGAGTTCCAGTTTCGGAATGCGTCGCCATCCGATCCTCGGCTATAAGCGGATGCATTCGGGCGTCGATTTCCGCGCCCGCAGCGGGACGCCGATCGTGGCGGTCACCGATGGGCAGGTGACGGGTGCGGGCCGGATGGGCGGCTGCGGCCAAGCGGTGCGCCTGCGCCATGGTGGCGGCATGGACACGCGCTACTGCCATATGAGCCGCATCGCGGTGAGTTCGGGCCAGAGCGTGCGGCGCGGGCAGGTGATCGGCTATGTCGGGTCGACCGGCCTGTCGACCGGGCCGCATCTGCATTACGAGATGTATCGCAGCGGCCGCGCCATCGATCCGGCGAGCGTGCGCTTCGTCACCCGCGCGCAACTGGCCGGTGCGGAGCTCGCGCGGTTTCGCGAAACGCTGGCGAAACTGAAGACGGTCGAACCCGGCGCCGCGCTCGCTGCGCTGGAGCCGACCGCAACCGAACGCGCCGCCGCAGCTCCGGTGCGCGAGATCGACCGGCTGGAAGCGCCCAAGCCCGCTCAGGCGCCCTGAACCGTCCACCGCGATTGCGGCCCCGCCGCTATTTTGGCAGAGCGCACGGCCATGATCGGCAGTTATCCCAACACCCGCCTTCGCCGCGCCCGCGCCCATGCCTGGAGCCGCGCGATGCACCGCGAAACCGCGCTGACCCCGGCGGATCTGATTTGGCCTCTGTTCGTCACGTCGGGCAGGGGGATCGAGGAGCCGATCGGCAGTCTGCCCGGCGTTTCGCGCTGGTCGGTGGACGGGATCGTGGCGCGCACCAGGGAAGCGATCGATCTCGGCATTCCCTGTATCGCGCTATTCCCCAACACGCCGTCCGATCAGCGCAGCGAGGACGGCGCGGCGGCCTACGATCCCGATAATCTGATGTGCCGCGCGATCAAAGCGGTGCGCGATGCCTGCGGGAGCGATATCGGCATCCTCACCGACGTGGCGCTCGACCCCTATACCAGCCACGGGCAGGACGGGTTGCTCGACGGACAAGGATACGTAACGAATGACGACACGGTCGCGGTGCTCGTCGATCAGGCGCTCAATCAGGCGGAGGCGGGCGCGGATATCGTCGCCCCGTCGGACATGATGGATGGGCGGGTGCGCGCGATCCGCATGGCGCTGGAAATGGGCGGGCACGCCAACGTCCAGATTATGAGCTATGCCGCCAAATATGCGAGCGCCTTTTACGGCCCGTTCCGTGACGCGGTCGGCTCGGGCGGGCTGCTCAAGGGCGACAAGAAAAGCTACCAGATGGACCCGGCGAACGGGGACGAGGCGCTGCGCGAAGTCGCGCTGGACATCGCGGAAGGCGCGGACAGCGTGATGGTGAAGCCGGGCCTTGCCTATCTCGACATCATCTGGCGCGTGAAGGAGCGGTTCGACATTCCCGTTTTCGCCTATCAGGTCAGCGGCGAATACGCGCTGATCGAAGCGGGCGTGGCGGCGGGCGTGGGCGATCGCGACGCGCTCGTCATGGAGAAGCTGATCGCCTTCAAGCGCGCGGGCTGCACAGGCGTGCTGACTTATTACGCGGCCCATGCGGCGCGGCTGCTGCATGGCTGAATTCGTTCACGAGACCGAACGGCTGATCCTGCGCGACTGGCGCGAGGAGGACTGGGCGCCGTTCTGGGCCGGGACCAACACGCCCGCCGTGATGCGCTGGCTTGGCGGAGTCGCGGACGATGACAAGCGCGCGGCGGTCAAGGATCGCCTGCTCGGCTATCGCAAACACCACGGCCACACCTTCTGGGTGGTGGAGCGCAAGGATGACGGTGCGCTGCTCGGCTTTTGCGGATTGAAGCGCACCAACCAGAAAGGCGGCCCGCTCGGCGCGATGGAGGTGGGCTGGCGACTGCGCGAGGACGCCTGGGGAAAGGGCTATGCCAAGGAGGCCGCAACCGCCTCGCTCGATCTGGCGTTCGACCGGTTCGGGGCGGAGGAGGTGGTGGCGCTGACAGTGACCGGCAATCGGGCGAGCTGGGGCCTGATGGAACGCCTCGATATGCAGCGGCGCGCAGATCTCGATTTCGACAACAGCGAATTCGATCCCGAGACCGGGCGGATCATCGTCTATTCGATCGCCAAGAGTGACTGGCCGTCCCGCAATGCCTGACATCGTGCTCGAGACCGAGCGGTTGGTCCTGCGCACGATCGGCGAGGGGGATGCCGAAACGCAGTTCCGCGTCCTCAACACGCCAATGGTCATGCGCCATCTGGGCGGATCGCTCGAATTGCACGAAATCGAAGCCAAGCACGCCAAAACCGCGCAATTGCACGCGCGCGAGGGGTTCTCCTTCCTGTTCGCAATCGAGAAGGCGAGCGGCGATCTGATCGGGCAATGCGGGCTGAAGCGCGTCGATAGCGAGGGCGCGAAGAATTCCGGCAATATGGAAATCGGCTGGCTGGTGCGCGAGGATCGCTGGCGTCAGGGCTTCGCGCGCGAAATGGTGGAGTCTGTGCTTGATTGGGCGTTCACGCGCCACGCGGCGCCGCATGTCGTCGCGCTGACGAGCGAAGGCAACGTGCCGAGCTGGCGCCTGATGGAGCGGATCGGAATGCGCCGCCGCACCGATCTCGATTTCGACGATTCTCGTTTCCCGCCCGATGAGAATCCGACCATCCTCTACAGTCTCTCGCACGAGGAATGGCGGAGCCGCGCATGATCGCCCGCCCGCTTTTCGTCGCCACCGTGTTGGCGGGGAGTTTCCTGCTCTTCCTCGTCCAGCCGCTGGTCGCGCGCATGGCCCTGCCGCAATTGGGCGGCGCCCCTGCGGTCTGGAACAGCGCGATGCTGGTCTATCAGGCGCTGTTGCTGGCCGGATATGCCTATGCCCACGCGATCGCGCGTCTGCCCCTGAAGCGACAGGCTGCGATCCATCTCGCGGTTCTCGCGCTGGCGGGGCTGACCCTTCCCATCGCGCTCGCCGATCTCGCGCCTCCTGCCTCGCAAGGGTTGGAAGCGCTGTGGGTGCCGCTCCTGTTCGTTCTGACCATCGGCCCTGTCTTCTTCGCCGTGTCGGCGCAGGCGCCGCTGATGCAGCGCTGGTATGCGGCGGACCCGAATGCGGGCGATCCCTACAGGCTCTACGCCGCGTCCAATCTGGGGAGCTTCGCCGGGCTGCTCGCCTATCCGCTGTTCCTCGAACCGAACCTGCCGCTGGGATCGCAGAGCTGGGTCTGGAGCATAGGCTATATCCTGCTGATCGGCCTCGTCGCGGCGGCGGCCTGGATGCGGCGCGGTGCGCCGATTGTCGGTGACGACGCGATTGCGGACAGCGAGGCCGAACCGATCGGGTGGCGGCGTATTGCGCTGTGGCTTGCGCTGGCCGCCGTCCCTTCGGGCTTGATGCTGTCGACGACGACGCATCTCACCACCGATATCGTCGCGATGCCGCTTTTGTGGGTGATCCCGCTCGGCCTCTATCTGTTGAGCTTCGTCTTCGCCTTCAACGAGCGCAGCGCGCTCGGCTATACGCTCGCCCGCGTGGCTCCGGTCGTGGTTCTGCTCGCGGGCGGGATGGCGATGGTGAGCCAGAACGCGGCCAGCCTCTCGATCGGCTTCGCGACCGTGCTGATGCTGTTCGTACTGGCGACCGCGCTCCACCGCCGCCTCTATTTCGAACGGCCGAGCCCGCGCCGCCTCACTCTGTTCTATCTCGTCATGAGCGCGGGCGGCGCGCTGGGCGGGGCGTTCACCGCATTGGTCGCGCCGCTGCTGTTCGACTGGGCGTGGGAGCATCCCATTCTGGTCCTCGCGGGCGCCGCCCTGTTGCCCGACCGGCCGCTTGTCGCCTGGATGGAGCGGCTGAGGCTTACTGGGCGGCAGAAAAAGATCGCGGTCGCGACGCTGCTGATCGCCGCGGCGATTATCGCGATCCTGGTCAACCGCTGGGTGATCGCGCAGGACAATACGCTCGTTCTCTTGGGCATGCTCGCCGTGGCGTTTTGCGGTGCTCTCCTGCTCGGCCACGGACGCGCGATGGTGCTGGTCCTCGCCGCGCTGATGCTGGGGCGCGGCGGCTATCAGACGCTGGCGACATCGTTCGAAGGATCGCGGGACCGCAGCTATTTCGGCATCTACACGGTCCGCGACCTGCCAGAAGAGCGCAAGCGGTCGCTCGTCAGCGGGACGACCTTGCATGGGCTCCAGTTCACCGCGCCCGATAGGCGGCGACAGCCGACAACCTATTACGGCCCCGATTCGGGCGTCGGCGCGGCGCTTGGCGAACTGCCCGCCATAGCCGGGCCCGCCGCGCGCGTCGGCGTGGTCGGCCTGGGGGTCGGCACGCTCGCCTGCTATCGCCAGCCGGGGCAGAAATGGGATTTCTTCGAGATCGACCGCACCGTCCTGTCCTATTCGCGCGACGAGACCTTCACTTTTGTTTCCGATTGCGCGCCGGACGCCACCATCCATCTCGGCGATGCGCGCATCATGCTGGACCGCTATCGCGAAACCATGGGATCGGACGATCGCTTCGATGCGCTGGTGATCGACGCCTTCAGTTCGGACGCGATACCCCTGCACCTCGTCACCGACGAAGCCTTCGGGATCTATCGCCGCACGCTGGCGGAGGATGGATTGCTGCTGGTGCATATCAGCAACCGCTTCATCGATCTCACTCCGATGATGGCGGCGCTGGCCGAACGCCACGGGATGATCGCCGTGCTGCGGTCGCATCAGGACCCGCCCTTCGCGGACGGGATTTCGCCCTCGCTCTGGGTGGTAATGGCGCGCGATCCGGCCAGCCTCGCCAAGCTTCTGTCCGCGCGGCCCGACCTTTCTTGGCATCGCCTGCCGCCCCCCGCCGAGCGCGTCTGGACAGACGATTTCGCCAGCATCCTGCCTTTCATCCAATGGCAGAATGTGCTGGGTAACGGGTCATGACACTCGCAAGACCCGGCGTCCGCATTGTGCCCATCCATGGGAAGACACCGAAAATCCACGACAGCGCCTTCGTTGCGCCCGGCTGCACGCTGATCGGCGATATCGAGATCGGGGCGGACAGTTCAATCTGGTACAATTGCGTGCTGCGCGCCGATGTCTTCACGATCCGCATCGGGGAGCGGACGAATGTGCAGGACGGCAGCATCCTCCACTGCGACCCGCCGCGCCCCGGCGATCCCGATGGCAGCCCGTTGGTGATCGGGGACGATGTGCTGATCGGCCATATGGCGATGGTCCACGGCTGCACGATCCACGATCGCGGCTTCGTGGGGCTGGGCGCCATCGCGATGAACAAGGCGGTCATCGGCAGCGATGCGATGCTGGCGGCCGGCGCCATGCTGACCGAGAACAAGGTGATGGGCGAACGCGAATTGTGGGCGGGTCGCCCGGCGAAGAAATTGCGCGATCTCGACGATGCGGCGGTCATGGGCATGCGCGCGGGCGTGATGCACTACACCCAGAACGCGAAGGACCACGCGGCGGCGATCGAGGCGGCGGAAGGCTGACGCGAAGTCGCGCCGCGCGACTTATCCTTGCACTTTACCGCGCGCTTCGGTCCGCCAGGCGAGCGCCAGCAGCAGCGCATTCGCAGCCACCGCGACCAGCGGGCCGATCGCGCCGTCGAACGTGTGCAACCACGTCCCCAGCACCGCGCCTGCCAGCAGGCACAGCCATAGCGGCCCGTAACCCGGCTTGATCCGGTCATCCCGCTTCATCCAGCGCGCGGCGAAATTCTGCCCGATCCGCACCAGCGCGCCGGTCATATAAGTGACTCCCGCCGCCGAGCTGTCGTCGCGCAGGAAGACGTTGTTGACGACGCCCATCGCGAAAGCCGCCGGGATCAGGAAGCCGAGCGTGCTGCCCAGCGCATAGGCCCCGGCCGCCGCCGCTATCAGCACCAGCGAGACCGCCAGAAGGAGCGTTTTCGGCCAGACCCGGCTCTTCCAGCCGATGGCGGCGCCCGCGCTCACCCCGCCGAGGAAGCAGGCGATCAGTCCGGCGGGCAGCAGCACCGATCCGATCCCGTCGAGCGCGTTCACCCCCAATTGCGTCGTATTGCCCGACATGAAGCTGACGAAATATCCGTTGGCGATCAGGAAGCCGGTCGCATCGAGCAGGCCGGCGAGGCCCGACAGGCCGAGCTGGAGCGCGCGAAGCGAGGGGCGGGTCTGCGGTATCGCCCCGCCAGAGCATCCCCTCAATCGCGGATCAAGGCCTTGAGCGCCTCTATCCGGTCCGCCTCGTGCACCGGTTTGTCCCAGCGGATACGGTGGATGCGGGGGAAACGCATGGCGAGGCCGGATTTGTGGCGCTTGCTTTCATGGACGCTATCGAAAGCGACTTCGAAGACGAGCGATTTGTCGGTCTCGCGCACCGGGCCGAAGCGATTGACCGTGTTCTGGCGCACATGGCGGTCGAGCTTCTTCAGTTCCTCGTCGGTGAAGCCCGAATAGGCCTTGCCGACGGGGAGCAGCTCCGCGCCCTTGTCGGGATCGCCGTCCCAGCAACCGAAGGTGTAGTCGGAATAGAAGCTCGATCGTTTGCCGCTGCCGCGCTGGGCATACATCAGCACGCAATCGACGAGGAGCGGATCGCGCTTCCATTTGTACCAATATCTCACGCGCCGCCCGGCGATATAGGGGCTGTCCTTGCGCTTGAGCATCAGGCCTTCGATCGCATCGTCGCGGCTGCCTTCGCGGATTTCGGCCAAGTGATCGAAATCGCGCGCCTCGACCACGCGGGAGAGGTCGAAATGCGTATCGGGCAGGCGCGCCATCAGCGCTTCTAGTCTCTTGCGGCGCTCGGTCCAGGGAAGCGCGCGCAGATCCTCGCCGTCGATCAGCAGCGCATCGTAGAGCCGCACGAAGGCGGGTGCTTCGGCCAGCATCTTCTTCGACACGGTCTTGCGCCCGAGCCGCTGCTGCAGGGCGTTGAAGCTGGCGGCGCCCCCTTGCGTGACATCGTTGGCCTCGCCCCCCTGATGCGATCCGCGCACCAGCAATTCGCCATCCAGGACGGCAGGGAAGGGCAACACGTCGAGCAATTCGGGAAAGGTCGCGGAGATGTCGTCGCCCGAGCGCGAGAACAGCTTCGTTTCGTCCCCTGCGCGGACCAGTTGCACCCGGATCCCATCCCATTTCCATTCCGCGACATAGTCCGCGAGATCGACCACGGTTTCTTCGAGCGGATGAGCGAGCATGAAGGGGCGGAAGGTCGGCAGATTCGCCATGTCGGGCGGCGCCTGCCCCTCGGCAGCCCAGGCGAAGAGTTCGGGAAAGGGCGGGGCAAGGCCGTGCCAGTATTCCTCGACCTCCTCGACCGAGACGTCGAAGGCCTGGGCGAAGGCAGTCTTGGCGAGCCGGCTCGATACGCCGATCCGCATTCCCCCGGTGGCCAGTTTCAGCAACGCATAGCGGCCCGATGCATCGAGCCGGTCGAGCAGTTTCGGCAAGTCGACGAACACGCTCTTGCGGTTCATCCCCTCGAGCAGCTCGACTGCCTCGCCGACGGTGGGAGGAGAGGGCGGATGCTCAGGTGCGGGCCACAACAGGCTCGCCGTTTCCGCAGTGTCGCCCACGAAATCGCGGCTGAGCGTCCACAGAACCGGATCGACCCGGTCCTTGAGCAGGTTTCGGATGGTCGATGATTTGACCGCCGGAAAGTCCAGCCCGTCGCTCAACGCCGCCAGCGCCCAGCCGCGATCGGGATCGGGCGTGGCGCGCAGATATTCGGCGATCAGCCGCAATTTCTCGTTGCGGCTGCGCGTATAGACCAGCGCGTCGATGAGGGCGGCGAATTCCTCCATCGCCTCAGTCGTCCTCGTCCTCGTACCCGACCATGGCGAGCGCCCGCGCGCGGCGCTGATGCAGCTGGCACCAGCGCAGCAAGGCATCCTCGCGCCCGTGGGTGATCCAGGTCTCGACCGGATCGACTTCTTCGATGGTGCGCGTCAGCTCGCCCCAATCGGCGTGGTCCGAGATGATGAGGGGGAGTTCCACATTGCGCTGGCGGGCGCGCTGGCGCACCCGCATCCAGCCGCTCGCCATGGCCGTGATCGGTTCGGGCAGGCGGCGGCTCCAGCGATCGTTAAGCGCGCCGGGCGGCGAAACCACCACGCTGCCGCGCATATCGTCCTTCGTATGGTCGGACACCAGCCGCAACTCGCCCAGATCGACGCCGTGCTCTTCGTACAACCGGCACATCTTTTCCATCGCGCCGTGGAGATAGATCGGGTCGTGATGCCCGGCGGCGCGCAGTTCCGCGATCACCCGTTGCGCCTTGCCCAGCGCATAGGCGCCGACGAGCACGCAGCGATCGGGATGCGCGGCCAGCCGGTCGAGCAGCTTCGCCATCTCCTCCGCGATCGGCGGGTGGGTAAACAGCGGCAGGCCGAAGGTCGCCTCGGTGATGAAGATGTCGCAGGGCACGACTTCGAATTGCGGGCAGGTCGGATCGGCGCGGCGCTTGTAATCGCCGGTGCACACGATCCGCTCGCCCGCATGCTCCAGGAGAATTTGCGCGCTGCCGAGAACGTGGCCGGCGGGGAAATAGGTCGCCTGCACATCGCCGGGCAGCGTGATGCTCTCGCCATATTCGACCGGGACGGCCTTGTGAGGGATTTCGCCCGCTTCGTCCTGCGCCCCGGTGCGATAGCGCAGTTCCATGATCGCCAGCGTTTCGGGCGTGGCGACGGTCTGTCCATGCCCGCCGCGCGCGTGATCGGCATGGCCGTGGGTGACCAAGGCACGCTCGACCGGGCGGGAGGGATCGACCCAGGCGTCCGCCGGGACGACATGAATGCCCCACGGTTCGGGCCTGATCCACGAGAAAGGGGCGGGCATGCCCGATTCAAGCGCGGGCAGGCCCAAGCGTTCCCGTCAGGCGATCACGCAGGCGTGCTGCGGAAGCGCTCGACGATCTTCTTGAGGCTCGGTTTCTGGCCGGTGGAGAGCAGGCTGGCGCGGAACAGACGGCCGATCAGGACCAGTTCCAGCACGATCGTCGCGGCGAGCAGGATGCCCGATCCGACCATCTCCCACCATTCGATTCCCATGCCCAGCCGCGCCATCACCGTGAAGGGCGTCCATAGCGGCACCCAGGTTAAAACCTGCACCATCCAGCCCGAATTGCCCGCCAGGATCGCCTGGATCAGGAACGTGATCGGGAGCAAAATCAGCAGCAGGACCGGCATCAGATAGCCCTGCGCCTCGCTCATCGAATCGACCATCGCGCCGATCGCCACGAACAGGGCGGAAATCAGGATATAGCCCGCGATGAAGAAGAACAGGATCGCGGCGATGATGCCGGGGCTGGAAACCGGCTCCAGCGCGGGGCGGATCATGTCCGATATGGCACCCTGCGTCGCATAGGCAGCCGCGCCCGCGCACGCACCCCAGACGAGGATCATCAACAGACCGACGCTGAGCGAGCCCAGGAGCTTGCCATACATCAGATCCTCGGGACGGATGCAGGCAAGGAGGGATTCGAGCAATTTGTTCGAACGCTCCTCGACCGAACCCTGCAACATCCAGCTGCCCGACAGCATCAGGCTCATCATCAGGATATAGGCGAGCGCGAGCGGCACGATCGATCGCACCAACAGCGTCTCGCGCGCGCCGCCGCCGGGGGGAGGGGTGTCGACCGCGATCACCGGGGCCGCGCTCTGCACTGCCGCGGCATTGGCGGGCGAGACGCCCTGGCTGGCGAGCAGGCGGGCGCGCAGATCGTTCGTCAGGACCTCCTGCATGGTCGATACGAAGCTGCCGCGCGGCTGGTCGGCGGAGAACAGCTGGATGCGCGGGTCGGCGGGATAGCCCTCGCCGATGAGCACCACGATTTCGGGCGCGGTGTCGTCATCCGCGTCGAACAGCGCGCGCGCGGCCTCGCCGAAGCTGTCGCCTTGGGCATTCGCGAGTTCGGGCGGGGCGGGCTCGAAGCTGTAATCGGGCATATCGGGCTCGAATTCCGGCACGCCTTCGGGGCGCACCGCGTCGATTTTCGCGAGCGCCGCGTCGAGCCCGCCGGACGCTTCGAAGGCGGCGATATCGGCGCCGGTATACCAGCGATCGTGCTGCGCCCAGGGCGCCTCGGGATCGGCGCTTTCGAGATCGTAGCGCTGGACGTAGCGCGAAAGGTCGCGCAGCAGCCATTGCGCGTCCTCGGCAGCGAAGCGCGCTTCGAGCGCCTCGGCGGTCTGCCCGCCCGAGCGATCCACCACCGCCACCCGCGTCGGCTCGTCATCCTCCAGCGTTTCGGCGAACAGGGGTCCGATCGCGAGCGCCACGGGCAGGATCAGCAGCGTCAGCCAGAAGCTCTTCATCTTCAGGATCTGGCGGATTTCGCGCGCGGCGACGAGGAGGATGCCGTTCATCGAAGCGGACCGGTTCATGCCGCGATCTCCTTTTCCGCGCGGGCCGGGGCGGGTTCTTCGCCCACCATCCTTACGAAGACGTCATGCAGGCTGGCCTGGTGTTCGTCCCACCGGCGCAGGGCGATACCGTTGGCGGTGCAATATTCGAGAATGTCGGCGGCAGGCACGCCCGGTTCGAGATGCAATGTCCAGTCGTGCCAGCCATCTTCGACACCATCGCCCGAAGCCGCGCGGGCGACGCCGGGAATGCGCGACAGATCCTCCTTCGCGCTGGCGACGAGCCTTGCGGGCAGAGCGGCGCGCGCCTCTTCCAGCGTGCCTTCGAACCGCTTGCTGCCTTTCTTCAGCAGCAGCAGCCGGTCGCACAAGCGTTCGGCGTGCTGCATCACATGGGTCGAGAAGATCACCGCCGCGCCGCGTTCGGATGCACGCAGGATCTCGTTTTCGAGCAGGCCCTGATTGACCGGATCGAGGCCGGAGAACGGCTCGTCGAGCATCAGCAATTCGGGATCGTTGACCAGAGACGTTGCGAGCTGGACCTTCTGGGCCATGCCCTTGGACATGTCGCCGATGTCGCTCTTGGCGCGGTCGGCGAGGTCGAAGCGAGTCAGCAAGTCCATCCCGCGGCGCCGCGCTTCGCCCGCATCCATGCCCTTCAGGCGCCCGAAATAGACGATCGTGTCGATCGCGCTCATCCCGGCATACAGGCCGCGTTCTTCGGGAAGGAAGCCGATCGCCTGCGCGTTGCGACGGCCCGGCGCGCTGCCGAGCACCTGGATGCTGCCCGATGTCGGGCGGATGATGTCGAGCACCATGCGCAGGGTCGTGGTCTTGCCCGCGCCGTTTCCGCCGAGAAAGCCGAAGATTTCCCCCGGCGCGACCGAGAAGGACAGATCGTCCACCGCCAGAACGCCGTCGAAGCGTTTGACGAGATTCGAGACTTCCAGAACCGACATTCGCGCACCCCCAATTGCGTAGCAGGTGCCTAAGACAGCACCGCGCATTGCGCAACCGGACGGTCCGGCAAACCCGTTCAAATGCAAACGGGGGCCGACAAACGCCGACCCCCGCTTTGGCCTATCACGCGAACGGTTTGCCGGTCGCTGTGGCGATCAGGCTTCGCTGTCTCCGCTCTCGTTCGCATCGGCGGCGGGTTTGGCGGAGGCGCCTTTCTTCTTGGCGGATTTCTTCGCCGCCGCCTTCTTCGCCTTGGGCGGAGCGGGCGTCAGCTCGAAATTGGGCTTGCCGTCCTTGATCGTGACCTGGACCTCGCCCCCATCGGCCAGTTTGCCGAACAGCAATTCCTCGGCCAGCGGCTGCTTGATCTTGTCCTGGATCAAGCGGCCCATCGGGCGCGCGCCGTAAAGACGGTCATAGCCCTTGTCGGCCAGCCAATCGCGCGAATCCTTGTCGAACTGGATGTCGACATTCTGTTCGGACAATTGCAGTTCGAGCTGGAGGATGAACTTGTCGACCACGCGGCCCACCGTGTCCTTGCCGAGATAGGCGAAGGGCACGATCGCATCGAGGCGGTTGCGGAATTCGGGCGTGAACATGCGCTTCACCGCCTCCTCGCTCGCATCCTCCTTGCTGACGTCGCCGAAACCGATCCCGCTCCGCGCCATGTCGGCGGCGCCCGCATTAGTGGTCATGATCAGGACGACATTGCGGAAATCGACCGTCTTGCCGTGATGGTCGGTCAGACGGCCATTATCCATCACCTGCAACAGGATGTTGAAGAGGTCGGGGTGCGCCTTCTCGATCTCGTCGAGCAGCAGGACGCAATGCGGGTTCTGATCGACCGCATCGGTCAGGAGGCCGCCCTGATCGTAGCCGACATAGCCCGGAGGCGCGCCGATCAGGCGCGACACGCTGTGCCGCTCCATATATTCGGACATGTCGAAGCGCTTCAGCTCGATCCCCATGATCGAGGCGAGCTGGCGCGCGACCTCGGTCTTGCCGACGCCGGTGGGGCCGGAGAACAGGAACGAGCCGATCGGCTTGTCGGGATCGCGCAGCCCCGCGCGGCTCAGCTTCATCGCGGTCGAAAGGCGATGCACCGCCGAATCCTGCCCGAAGACGACATGCTTCAGATCGCGTTCGAGATTTTCGAGCGCCTTCTTGTCGTCCTTCGAGACCGATTTGGGGGGGATGCGCGCCATCGTCGCGATCACCGCCTCGATCTCGCGGCTCGTGATCTTCTTCTTGCGGCGGCTCGGCGGCACGAGCATCTGCATCGCGCCGACCTCGTCGATCACGTCGATCGCCTTGTCGGGCAATTTGCGATCGTTGATATAGCGCGCGCTCAGTTCCACCGCTGTCTTCAGCGCGTCGGCGGTGTAAGTCACCTTGTGGTGATCCTGGAACGCGGTCTTGAGGCCTTTCAGGATCTTGATCGTATCCTCGACCGTGGGCTCGTTCACGTCGATCTTCTGGAACCGGCGCAGCAGGGCGCGGTCCTTTTCGAAATGGTTGCGGAATTCCTTGTAGGTGGTCGATCCGATGCAGCGGATCGCACCCGAACTGAGCGCGGGCTTCAAGAGGTTCGACGCATCCATCGCCCCGCCGCTGGTCGCACCCGCGCCGATGACCGTGTGAATCTCGTCGATGAACAGTATCGCGTGCGGCATCCCTTCGAGTTCGGTGACGACCTGCTTCAGCCGCTCCTCGAAATCGCCGCGATAGCGCGTGCCCGCGAGCAGCGCACCCATGTCGAGCGAATAGATCACGGCTTCCGACAGCACTTCGGGCACTTCGCCTTCCACGATCTTGCGCGCGAGGCCTTCCGCGATCGCAGTCTTGCCGACGCCGGGATCGCCGACATAGAGCGGGTTGTTCTTGCTGCGGCGGCACAGGATCTGCACCGTCCGATCGACCTCCGGCCCGCGACCGATCAGCGGATCGACCTTGCCGTTTTCCGCCTTCTTGTTGAGATCGACGGTGAACTGGTCGAGCGCGGTTTCCTTCTTGGCGTCCTTGCCCTTCTCGGCCTCGGCCTCGGGCGCGGCGTCTTCCGCGCTGCCTTGCGGCGTGCGCGCTTCGCCCGGACGGCCGCCCTTGCCGATGCCGTGGCTGATGAAGCTGACGGCATCCAGCCGGCTCATATCCTGCTGCTGGAGGAAATAGACGGCGTAGCTGTCGCGTTCGGAAAACAGCGCGACCAGCACATTGGCGCCGGTGACGGTGTCCTTGCCCGAGGACTGGACGTGCAGGATCGCGCGCTGGACCACGCGCTGGAATCCGGCGGTCGGCTGGGGATCGGCATCGTCGTCGTCGCTGCGCAGCGACTGGTATTCCTGTTCGAGATATTGCCGCACCACCGCGGTCAGTTCGGACAGGTCGACCCCGCAGGCGTTCATCACCTGCGCTGCGTCCTCGTCGTCGATCAGCGCCAGCAGGAGATGTTCGAGCGTGGCGTATTCGTGCCGCCGCTCGGACGCATCGGCCAGAGCCTGGTGAAGGGTCTTTTCGAGGTTTTGGGCGAAACTGGGCATTCAGGGGTCTTTCACTGGATTTGCCGCCGTAATGGACGGCGAGGACAGTCTACACGGCGCGGATGAGCCGCGGCTGTATCGTGGACCGAATATGGGAAGCATTGCGGCGATTGTGAGGCCCCGCATCGCTCCCGCTCAATCCTTTTTGCCGAACAGCGCGTCGGCGGCGGCGCGATGTGCCTCGGCATGGGCACTGTGGCGGCGCACGCGCGCGATCTCGGCTTCGAGGAGAGCGATCCGCTCCGCCAGCTCGTCTTGCGAATAGGGCGCGAGATCCTCTTTCGCGAGGAGAGAGGCGGCATCGCCTGTGCGTCGTGGCCGGTCGTCTTCGTCCATTGTCCGCCTTTCTCGCAAGCAAGCCCGGTTGCTGTCAAACGAATCGCGCGATAGACGCAAGACGCCGGGGCGAGAGAATGGCAGGATTGGGGATAGCAATGGTTGCGAGCCTACCCGAACGGATGACCGCGATCGGGTTCGACGAACCCGGCGGTCCCGACGTGCTGGTGGCGAAGGATTGTCCGGTGCCCGAACCCGGCGCCAACCAGGTGCTGATCAAGGTCAGTCATGCGGGCGTCAACCGGCCCGACGTGATCCAGCGCCAGGGCCTCTATCCGCCCCCTCCGGGCGCTTCGCCTCTGCCCGGGCTGGAAGTGTCGGGAGTGGTGGTCGCGATCGGCCAAGGCGCGCCGCCCGAAATGCTGAACCAACCGGTCTGCGCCCTGGTTTCGGGCGGGGGCTATGCCGAATACTGCCTCGCCCATTCGGGCCATTGCCTCCACGTGCCGGACGCGATGCCGATGGACGAGGCGGCGGCGATCCCCGAAACGCTGTTCACCGTGTGGCACAATGTCTTCGAGCGCGGCTGGGCGCGCGATGGGGAGACCTTGCTGGTCCATGGCGGGACCAGCGGGATTGGCACGATGGCGATTATGCTGGCCAAGGAATTCGGCCTCACCGTGCTGACCACTGCCGGCAGCGACGAAAAATGCGCCGAAGCGCGCGAAGTCGGCGCCGATCTCGCCATCAATTACAAGACGCAGGATTTCGTCGAGGAGGTGCGCAAGGCCACGGACGGGCGCGGCGCGGACGTGATCCTCGACATGGTGTCGGGCGATTACGTGCAGCGCAATCTCGATTGCCTCGCCGAAGACGGGCGCCATGTCACGATCGCGGTGCTCGGCGGGATCAAGGCGGAAATCAACATGGCCAAATTGATGAGCCGCCGCCAGACGATGACCGGATCGACGCTGCGCCCGCGCTCGGACGAATTCAAGGCGCTGCTCGCGGACGAGATCCACAACCACGCCTGGCCCCTGTTCGAGGACGGCACCATCCGCCCGGTGATGGACGAGACCTTCCCGCTCACCCGCGCGGCGGATGCGCACAGGCGGATGGAGGCGGGCGACCACATCGGCAAGATTGTGCTGAAGGTCGCGGCGGACTGACGCCAAATCGACGTAATGTCCCCGTTCGGTCACGCGACTGCGCTTCGCGTGTAACATTGCCGCGCTAGGCCTGCTCCCGAATGGTGGGAGAAGCGCCGTGACCGAACTGCCCCGTGAAATCGAGAAATTCGCCGCTTTCGGCGCCAATATCGCCAGTTTTCCGGCGATACAGCCCGCCGTGCCCGAACGCGTCATCGGCGAAAGGCGCAAGTTCCGCACGATCTGGATCAGTGACGTCCATCTCGGCACCAAGGGCTGCAATGCGAATCTGCTGATCGATTTCCTCGACCATACCGATAGCGAGACCATGTATCTGGTCGGCGACATCATCGACGGGTGGCGGTTGAAGAAAAAGGTCTACTGGCCCGCCTCGCATAACGACATCGTCTGGCGCATTCTGAAACGCGCCAAGCGCGGAACGCGGATCGTCTATATCCCCGGCAATCATGACGAGATGGTGCGACCGTTTGCTGGCATGAATTTCGGCGGGGTCGAGATTGCGCGCGCCGCCTTCCACGATACGGCGGACGGGCGGCGGCTGATGGTGCTGCATGGCGACGAATTCGACACCATCATGCTCGCCCACCGCTGGCTCGCCTTCTTCGGCGACGCGCTCTATCACGCGGCGATGGGCCTGAACCTGTGGGTCAATGCGATCCGCCGCCGCTTCGGCCTGCCCTATTGGTCGCTCAGCAAGGCGGCCAAGCACAAGGTCAAGAACGCGGTCGAATTCATCTCCAAATACGAGGAGGTGGTGGCCCGCGCCGCGGGCGAGCGGGGCGTGGACGGCGTGGTCTGCGGCCATATCCACACCGCCGACATGCGCGATTTTCTGCACGAGGGCGAGACCGTCCAATATTACAATGACGGCGACTGGGTCGAAGGGTGCAACGCGCTGGTCGAACATTTCGACGGGCGGATGGAAATCCTCCACTGGGCCGACGAAGTCGCCAAGCGCGACGCGGCCCCGGCGTCGGAAGAGGAAGCCGTCGCATCGCGGGAAGCGGCGTGAACGCACCCGCGCGCCTGTGGGTGGGGGACGGGATTGGTATCGAGCGGCGCGCTTCATCCGCCGCTCCGAAGGATGCGCGTAGCTCTGGCCTGCGTCGCATCGCGATCGTCACCGATGCGTGGCTGCCGCAGATGAACGGCGTGGTCCGCACGCTGACCACGACCTGCGACCTGTTGCGTGCGCAAGGCCACGAGGTCCTGACGATCTCGCCCGACCAGTTCTTGAGCTGGCCCTGCCCGACCTATCCCGAAATCCGCCTGGCTCTCGCCGCGCCGGGTGCGGTGGCGCGGAGCCTGCGCGCATTCGCACCCGATGCCATCCACATCGCCACCGAAGGCCCGCTGGGGCTTGCCGCGCGGCGCTATTGCGTGGACAGCGGCACGCGCTTCACCACCGCCTACCACACCCAGTTTCCCGATTACGTGGCCCAGCGCACGCACCTGCCCGCCGCATGGTTCTGGCGCTACATCCGCTGGTTCCACGCCCCCGCCCAGCGCATCCTGGTCGCGACCGAGAGCATAGCGGAGGAGCTGCGTGCCCACGGGCTCGACCAATTGCACGGATGGAGCCGCGGCGTCGATCTCGCCTGTTTCACGCCCGATGCGCCGCCCCCGCCGGAATTCGCCGCTTTGGAAGGGCCGATCCAGCTCTATGTCGGGCGAGTCGCGCCGGAGAAGAATCTCGAAGCGTTTCTCGGCGGCACCTATCCGGGCAGCAAGGTGGTGGTGGGGGACGGGCCCGCGCTCGAAGCCTTGCGCACCCGTTACCCGAACGCGCATTTCCTCGGTCGGCGCAGCGGGCGCGATCTGGCGGGCTGCTATGCCGGGGCGGATGTCTTCGTCTTTCCCAGCCGCACCGACACGTTCGGTCTCGTCATGATCGAAACGCTCGCCTGCGGGACGCCGGTGGCCGCGTTTCCCGTTCCCGGACCGCGCGATATCGTGACCGACGCGGTCGGCGCGCTCGCGGACGATCTCGATCGGGCCATCTCCGCCGCGCTGTTCTGCGACCGCCGGGATTGCGCGCGCTATGGGGCGGGCTTCAGCTGGGATGCGGCGACCGCGCAATTCCTTGCCGGGCTGGCGCCGCTCGATCAACCAGCCCCGGCCTGAACTCCGCTTCCGCTCCCCCGGAACACGCCGCGCTTGCGGACGGGGACGGTTCGGCCTACATGATAGGGGCAGTGGCCGCTCCGCAAGGGGCGGCCCTTCCTATTTCAGGTCATCAGAAAAGGCGCCGAAAATGGCCGACCAACCCAAGCCCCTCATGCCGCATGCGACCGCCACTTGGCTGGTCGACAACACCGGCCTCAGCTTCGAACAGATCGCAGAATTCTGCGGCCTGCACATTCTCGAAGTCCAGGCCATGGCGGACGATCTGGCCGGCGCGAAATACACCGGGCGCGATCCGGTCCATGCGGGCGAGTTGACGCAGGGCGAGATCGAGAAGGGCCAGGAGGACAGCAGCTATTCGCTCAAGATGCAGCGCGCGCCCGTCGCAGTCAGCCGCACCAAGGGTCCGCGCTACACGCCCGTGTCTAAGCGGCAGGACAAGCCGGACGGCATCGCCTGGCTGCTGCGCAACCACCCGGAAATCTCGGACGCGCAGATCGGCAAGCTGATCGGGACCACCCGCACCACGATCGGCGCGATTCGCGACCGCACGCACTGGAACATCCAGAACATCCAGCCCAAGGATCCGGTGACCCTTGGCCTCTGTTCGCAGCGCGAATTGGACGCGGTCGTCGCCAAGGCGGCCAAGAAGGTCGCGAGCGAGGAAGGGGACGAGGCCGAGACCGTCGCGCCCGCCGCCACCGAAGGCACCAGCGATCGCGAGCGCCTGATCGAGGAGCTGCGTGCCGAACGCGCCGAGGAACAGAAGGCCGCCGCCGAAGCCGCGCAGGAAGCGGAAGCTGCCGCCTGGCTCGAAAACAAGCGCGCGAGCGAGGCCGAAGCCGAAGGCTGACGCTCACGTCTCGAAAATTGCGAAGGGGCGGAAAGGCGGGCGCGCTTTTCCGCCCTTTTCGCTTGTCAGCAGGGCCGCGATTGGGCCATGCTACTGACATGTCTGTCAATAAGCGCTACCCGCTCCCCTCCGCCCATTACGGCCACGCGCAGCCCTGGAACAGCGCGATCAACGCCGAACCTCTCCCCGCGATCTTCGAGCGGCAGGCGCAGGCGATCCCGAATACGGTTCTCGCCGAATTCATGGGCCGCGATTTCACTTATCGCGAACTTTACGCCGAGGCGCGCCGCTTCGCCGCCGGACTGATCGCGCGCGGGATTGCGCCCAAGGACCGAATCGGTCTGTTCCTGCCCAACGTGCCCGCTTACGTCGCTGCCTATTACGGAGCGATGATGGCGGGCGCGGTGGTGGTCAATTTCTCGCCGCTCTACACGGCGGAGGAACTTGCCGCGCAGGTCGAGGATTCGGGCACGCGCCTGCTCGTTACGCTCGATTCGCCAATGCTGCTGCCGACTGCGGTGGACGTGCTCGACCGCTCCTCGCTCGAAACGCTGGTCGTCACGCGCCTCGCCGATGCGCTGCCGAAAGTGAAGAGCCTGGCGCTGCGCACGCTCGGCCGCAAGCAGATCGCTTCTGTGCCCTCGCGGCCCGATGTCGGCCAATGGAGCGATTGGTTGGGGCGTGACGGGGGCGACTTGCCCGATCTCTCCGCCGACGATCTTGCTCTGTTGCAATATACCGGCGGTACGACCGGCACGCCCAAGGGCGCGATGCTGAGCCACGCCAATCTTGCGAGCAATGCGATCCAGGTCGACATGATCGACCCCTTCGATCCGAACGAGCCCGACAGCGTGCTCGGCGCTCTCCCGCTGTTCCACGTCTTCGCCAACACCTGCGTCTTGAACCGCACGGTGGTGAAGGGCGGGCGGATCGTGATGCTGCCGCGCTTCGATGCGGGGCAGGTCCTGAAAACGATCACGAACAGCCGCCCGCGCGCCTTTCCCGGCGTGCCGACCATGTTCCAGGCGCTGCTCGACCATCCCGATTTCGCGAAGACCGATTTCTCGTCGCTCCAGATCTGCATTTCGGGCGGCGCGCCGCTGCCCGCCCCGGTGCGCGAGAAATTCGAGAAGGGGACCGGCGTGCGGCTGGTCGAAGGCTACGGCCTCACCGAAAGCGCGGGCGTCGTCTCGACCAATCCTTATGAAGGAATGCGCAAGCCCGGCACGATCGGCCAGCCGATCCCGGCGACGCAGATCCTGTTGCTCGACAAGGAAGACCCGACCCGCCTCGCGCCCGATGGCGAGCCGGGCGAGTTGGCCGTGCGCGGCCCGCAGGTGATGTGCGGGTACTGGAACAAGCCCGAGACCCAGGCCGACGCCTTCGCGCGCTTCAATGGGGAGGATTGGCTGCGGACGGGCGATGTCGCCACGATCGACGAAGAGGGCTTCCTCGCCATCGTCGACCGGATCAAGGACATGATCGCGGTGGGCGGCTTCAAGGTCTTCCCGAGCCAGGTCGAGCACGTGCTGTTGCAGCATCCCGCGATCAAGGAAGTGCTCGTGATCGGCGTGCCCGACGAATATCGCGGCGAAGTGCCCGAAGCCTATGCGGTCTTGAACGAGGGCGAGAATGCAACGGGCGAGGAGCTCGCCACTTGGCTCAATGGCCGCATCGGCAAGCACGAGCGGGTCAGCCGCGTGGTGCTGCGCGAGGATCTGCCCAAGACCATGATCGGCAAGCTCGACCGCAAGGCCCTGCGCGCCGAGGTCCTGCCCGGCTGACGTAACGAGGGGAGGCCCGCTCCCCTCGCCGGAATCATCTCAGTTGGCGACCGCCAGCTTCGGCTCTTCGGTCTTTGCAGGCTTCGCAGCCTTGGTCTCTCCGCGGGGAGCGAAGCGGCCCTGGACCTGCGCGCCCTGTTCGATCGTCAGCGCATCGTAATGCACGTCGCCATCGATGCGCGCGGTCTTGAGGATCGTGAGTTCGCGCGCGGTGATCGATCCGGTCACGCGCCCGGCAAGGCGCGCGGTTTCGGCGGTGACGCCGCCATTGATCGTGCTGCCTTCGCCCTGGACCAGCGCGGAACAGGCGATATCGCCTTCCACATTGCCATCGACATGAAGATCGGCCGAAGCCGTGATATCGCCCTTCACGGAAATATCCGTGCCGAGCACCGAGAAGGTGGAATTGCCGTTGCGGGGGGTCATGGCTCTCTCGTTATTGCTGCGCGCTCGGAGCGTCGCTGCGGGCTTTTTCGAGAACATCGGGGGCTCTCTCCAGGAAGGTGCGGGGATTGACGGCGCGCCCGTTCAGGCGAACCTCGAAATGCAGGTGCGATCCGGTGGAACGCCCGGTGCTGCCCATCGATGCGATGCGATCGCCCGCGCCGACTTCGGCACCGCGCTTCACGCCGAAAGCGGACAGGTGGGCGTAGCGGGTGATGAGGCCGTTGCCGTGATCGATCTCGACCACGTTGCCGTAACCCGATTTCACGCCGACGAAGCTGACCCGGCCATTGGCGGCGGCCTGGATCGGCGTACCGATCGGCCCGGCGAAATCGAGGCCGCTATGCATCGCGCCGCCGCCGGTGAAGGGATCGCGGCGGGGGCCGAAGCCGGATGACATGCGCACGACGGAAGCCGGCATCACCTGAGGCACCGAATCGAGCGTCAGTTCGAGCGCGCCCATGCGGGCGAGCGAGAGGCCCAGGCGCTCGAAGCGCGGATCGATCGGGCCGCCGGTGGCGCTGGCGAATTTCTCGAGCGGACCACCCATCGCCTCACGCTCGGCCTGGCGGAGGACGGTGGCGGGGTTGAGGCCGAGTTCGCGCAGGGCCGCTTCGGCACGGGCGGAGCGGGCTTCGGCGAAGCGGGTCATCCCATCGACGAAGGCGAGCTGACGCGCCTCGATCCGGGCGAGGGCCGCGGCTTCGGGGATCGCGGCGCTGACCTTGCCGACCATGGCCTGCGTTTCGGCGACATCGCTTGCAACCGCCTCGCCGTCCTGAGCGTTCAGGTCGGATACCTTCACGTCCTCGGGCAGGGCCGCGACCATATCCTCGATGAAGTCCTGGCGGCGTTCGAGATCCTCGGCGACGGTGTCGATATCATCGCGATAATTGGCGAGGCGTTCTTCCGAATCGGCGACTTTAGCGGCGCGCGTCATCAGCGCGGCGCGCTCGGCGGAGGCTTCGTATTGGTTATACGCCATCGCGCCGACGCCGCCGGTCACGCCGATCAGCGCGGCACCGACCAGGGCGGCAGCGCCGATCTGGAGGCGCGAGGAGATTTTGACGAAACGGACCTGGCCGTCCGAGCGCATGAAGAATTCGCGTTCGGGAAATAGGGCGCGCAAACGCTCCGACCAACCGCGAGCGGTATCGTTTCTGTTCAAAGCGATCCCATCCTGTGTAGTCTTTTGTACGATCCGGCGGCGTCCCTAGCGAGCGATCCGTAAGATTGCGAATCGAGGGGGCCGAAAATGGCCGAATCGACAGGTTCGCGGGACGAAGCGTTTTCGTTCCCGAAAAATTTGCGAAAAATGCGGGAACGAATCGTGTTTCCGCGCTTTTGAGGCTCTTCTGTCGCCCCCTGACAGCAACAGGGCCGGGTGGTAACAGACCCGGATGCTCCCGAACGCTTCCCCCATCGCAGGTCCCCCGCGCCAGGCTCTCCCCCGGATCGGCCTCTTGGGCGGCAGCTTCAATCCGGCGCATGGCGGCCATCGCCGGATCTCCCTGTTCGCGATGCGCGCTCTGGATCTGGACGAGGTGTGGTGGCTGGTGTCGCCGGGAAATCCGTTGAAACCGAAAGAGGGAATGGCGCCGCTCGCCGCGCGCTATGCCTCGGCCGTGCGGCAGGCGCGCCGCGCGCCGATCCGCCCCACCGCGATCGAGCGGGAGCTGGGCACGCGCTATACCGTCGATACGCTGGCAAAGCTCGTCCGCCGCTATCGCAGACGCGAATTCGTCTGGCTGATGGGGTCGGACAATCTGGCCCAGTTCCACCGCTGGCGCGACTGGCGCAGGATCGCGCGGACGATGCCGATTGCGGTTATCGCGCGTCCCGGTTATGATGGTGACGCCTTCGCGAGCCCCGCGATGGCCTGGCTGCGGCGTTATCGCATACCCGCCGCCGGTTTCGCGAACAGGTCCCGATGGAGCGCTCCGGCACTGGTGATCCTGCGTTTCGACCCTGACCATCGTTCGGCGACGGCGCTTCGCCGCGCCGATCCCGATTGGGCGACGCGTGACGCCAAGGCCGCCGGATACGGCCAGATGCGCGATCGTCTGACCCATCGTCCGATTCCCGCCGACATTGCTCGCGGGAAGGCCACGCGCCCGTGACGCGCCGGTTTCCTTTTTCCGCAATCTCCCATTTCGAGGAATACGACATCCCTTCATGCCGCAAGTCCAACCCCCTTCCGCGACCGATGCAACCGCAAAGGCCCTTGCGATGAGCGGCGCCGACTCGACCGACAAGAGCGCGCTGCTCGACCTCGTCCTCTCGCACCTCGACGACGACCAGGCGCAGGATGTCGTCACCATCGATCTCGAGGGCAAAAGCTCGATCGCCGATTACATGGTGATCGCCTCGGGCCGCTCGACGCGCCAGGTCGCCGCGATCGCCACGAAGCTGGCGGAAAAGGTCAAGCAGGCGGGCTTCGGCCCGGTGAAGCTGGAAGGTCTGCCCGCCGCCGACTGGGTGCTGCTCGATGCGGGCGACGTGGTGGTGCATCTGTTCCGACCCGAAGTGCGCAGCTTCTATAACCTGGAACGCATGTGGGCCTTCGGCGACGCGCCGCCCGTGGCGGGAATGGCGTAGGTTTTCGAGTTGTGTTTTTCGAACTCGCCTCCGCGAGTTCGTCCTCGGTGCTGTTCCTCCCTTCGGTCGGGCACCTGCGGGGCGCGCGGTCGCGCTTGCGGTCCGCTGGCCGCGGACCGTTCCCGGCCAAACCTGTCAGTGTTGTCGCGGAGCACGGGCCGCAGGCCCGCAAGGGCGACCGCCCGCCCGCAGCGCCGTAGGCGCGAGGATATCGCACCCGCGGAGGCGGGTGCGCAAACAAAGGTTCTCCATGCTCCTACACATCATCGCTCGCGGAAAGATCGCTCGCTCGCCCGAAGCGGAGCTGGTGGCGCGGTATGAGAAGCGGGTTACTTGGCCGTTCAAAGTAACCGAGCTGCCCGAGACGGGCGGCAGGATCCCCGACCCCTTGAGCCCCCATCGCACCGTCCTGCTCGACGAGCGGGGCAGGGACCTCACCTCGCGTGAATTCGCGGGCGTTTTGGAACGCTGGCGCGACGAGGGCGTGCGCGAGGCGCGTTTCGTTCTGGGTGCGGCGGACGGACATTCGCGCGAGGAGCGTGAGGAGGCCGACCTGCTCGTCGCCTTTGGGAAGGCGACCTGGCCGCATCTTATGGCGCGCGCCATGCTGGCCGAGCAGCTCTATCGTGCGACCACCATCGTCGCGGGTCACCCCTATCATCGCGACTGAGATTCCGGCATCTGGCGTCATGATGCGCCGCTGGCTCGCCCTTGCCATATCTCTCGCCGGTCTTGCCGGGACGGTCGGCCTTGCCGTCCTGTCCGGTCCGATCACGGCCCAGAGCGCGCTCGATCGCCGTTTCGCGGACGCACCCGAAGCGCAGCGCGCGCTGGAGCGGGCCGAGCGCCGTGCGGCCCAAGCGCAGCAACGCGCCGCTTCTTTCGACGCCCGCGCCGCCAGCGCCACGCAGGCTTCCGAGAAGGCGCAGGCCGAGGCCGCCGCGCTCGCCGCCCGGGTCCAGCAGGCCGAAGCGCAGATCGGTGTCGCGGAGGCCGAGCTGGCACTGGTCCAGTCCGAACGGCGCGCGCTCGACCTGCGGCTGGCCAAACGGCGCGAGCCGATCGTGCGGCTGACCGGGGCGCTTCAGATGCTGGTGCGGCGGCCCCTCTCGCTCAGCGTGCTGGCGCCCGGATCGCTGCGCGATACGGTCTATCTCGGCGCGGTGCTGGACAGCACTGTGCCGCTCGTGCGCGAAAGCACCGCAGAGCTGCGCGCCGAGCTCGATCGCTCGCTGGCCCTGCAAAACGAGGCGCGAGTGGCCTTGGCGGAGCGTCGCCGTGCGGAACGCGGCCTTGCCGAGCGGCGCACCGAACTGATCGCCATGGCGCAGCGCGAACGCCTCGCCGCCGCGCGCGCGCGGGGCGCGGCCGATCGTGAGGAATTGCGCGCGCTGGCCTTGGGCGAACAGGCGCGCGATCTCGACGGGCTGGTCGAGCGGCTCGACGATATCGGTGCGCTGCGCGACCGGCTCGCGGGCCTGCCGGGCCCGATCCCGAGACCAACCGATCCCGGCGCGCGGTCTTCGCTCGCGATCCGGGACGCGCCGTCGCCCACCCCGTCGGCCACCGCGCCGCCGTCCGATTACCGCCTGCCGACCGACGGGCGGCTCACAACCGCCTTCGGATCGGCGAGCGGCGATGGGGCGCGCGCCAGCGGGCTTTCGCTCGTCCCGCGCGCGGGTGCGCAGGTGGTTGCGCCGGGCACGGGCCGCGTGGTCTTCGCGGGGCCCTATCGCGGCTTCGGACGGATCGTCATCATCCAGCACGCCAATGGCTGGACCAGCCTCGTCACCGGGCTTGGCGATCTGGTGACGCGCGTTGGCCAGGATGTGGTCGCGGGATCGCCGCTGGGCCTTGCGGATACGGCCGATCCCACCGTGACGCTCGAATTGCGGCGCGGCGGCGATCCGGTCAATCCGCTCGATTACATCGGGTGAGGGCGAAAGATCGGAAAAACAATCGACTTGACGCCTTTCGATCGCGCTTTCCCTAATCTGGTATTCAGGCCCGGTGCGCGATAGTATGGCCAGCAAACAGGATTGGACCGCGCCCAGATGAAATTCGCCGAACTTGCCCGCAGCGCCGCGCTCGTCACCGCGCTTGCGCTGATTCCCGCCACCACGGCGGGCCTCGCCCAGGTCGAAGGGCGCGCGGGGCCGGAATTCTCCAAGGTCATCGCGGTCTATCAGCGAATCAAGGCGAGCTATGTCGACGAGGTTGACGATCAGACGCTGATCGACGGCATGATCGACGGGATGCTCACCGCGCTCGACCCGCATTCGGCCTATCTCGACGGGTCCGATCTCCAGCGGCTCGAAACCATGATCGACGGCAATTATTCGGGCCTCGGCCTGTCGGTCATCATGGAGGACGGCGCGGTCAAGATCATCTCGCCCTTCCGCGGCAGCCCGGCGGACAAGGCGGGAATCAAGGCAGGCGACTTCATCACCCACCTCGATGGCAAGCTGATCTATGGCGGCGAGCTGGACGATGCCGTGGCGCAGATGCGCGGGCCCGCGGGCACGGCGATCCGCCTCACCGTCTTCCGTCCCGGGCGCGACGAACCCTTCGACGTCACCGTGACGCGCGGCGTGATCGAGCTCGAGCCGGTGACGCATGAATTGATGGACGGAAATATCGGCCACATCATGGTCAACGAATTCTCACGCGATGTCGGGGCCGACGTGCTCGCCTCGTGGGAAGCGTTGCAGCAGGAGGCGAGCGGGCGCGTCAACGGCCTCGTGCTCGACATGCGCTCCAATCCCGGCGGTTCGCTGGACGAGGCTGTGGCGCTGTCCGACCTGTTCCTCGACGATGGCCGCATCGTGTCGCAGCGCGGCCGCGTGCGGGGCGAGAATATCGTATACAACGCCGAAACCGTGTTCCGCGGCGATATCGCCAAGGGCGTGCCGATCGTGGTGCTGATCGATGCGGGGTCGGCCTCGGCTTCGGAGATCGTGGCGGGCGCCTTGCAGGATCATCGCCGCGCGGTGGTCATGGGCGATCGCAGCTTCGGGAAGGGCAGCGTCCAGTCGCTCCTTCCGCTGGGCAGCGATGCGGCGCTGAAGCTGACGACGGCGCGCTATTACACCCCCTCGGGCCATTCGGTGCAGGAAGGCGGAATCAAGCCGGATATCGCCGTGCCCCAGCTCTCCGATCCCGATCTCGCCCAGCGGTCGCGCTTCATCATGCGCGAATCCGACCTGCGCGGCCATCTGGTCAACGAATTGGGGCTGGAGGATTCCGCGCTGGAGACCGACAAAAGGGACGATCCGCGCTTCAAGCTCACCGCCGAGGAGTTGAAGGAGCAGGGGATCGAGGATTTCCAGCTGCATTACGCGGTCGATACGCTGCGCCGTGCAAGCCCCAACGCGATGGCGGCGGCCCCGCGCCAACCCGCAGCGAAGCGAAACTGAAGGTTTGGCGCCCAGCATGACAGCGCCGATCCGCCCCGTGCCCGGCCGGGTGAAGCTGGCCCAACTGCTCGCGCTGGCCATCCCGGCGCTGCTTCTGGGCGGGGCCTATATTTCGGAATATGTCTTCGGAATGCATCCGTGCGAAATGTGCTGGTGGCAACGCTGGCCCCATTTCGCGGCGATCGCGCTGGCATTGTTGTCGTTCGCAGTGCCATTGCGTACGCTTTGCACCGGGCTTGCCGCGCTCGCCATTCTCGTGTCGGGCCTGATCGGCCTGTTCCATGCGGGCGTGGAATACAAATGGTGGGACGGGATCACCGGCTGCGCCACCATCGCCGCCAGCGAGGGCACCAGCGCGCTCGACGCGATCATGAACGCGCCGATGATCCGCTGCGACGAGGCGCCGTGGGACCTGTTCGGCATCTCGCTTGCCGGTTGGAACTTCCTCGTCTCGACCGCAAGCGCGGTCGCGATTCTTGTCCTTCTTATCCGGAGCGCACGCAATGCCGCACGATAGACCGAAGCATCCCCCGCTGCGTCCCGAGATCGCGCGGATGATCCGCGTCGACCAGGCGGGCGAATTCGGCGCCACACGCATCTACAAGGGCCAGCTTGCCGTGATGGGCAATCGCGGGCCGGATTCGGCGCAAATCGCCGGAATGGCCGAGCAGGAAGAGGGGCACCGCGCCCGCTTCGATGCCATGATGGCCGAACGCGGCGTCAGGCCCACCGCGCTGCAACCCTTCTGGTCGATCGCGGGCTATGCGCTCGGTGCGGGCACGGCGTTGTTGGGTCCCGAAGCCGCCATGGCCTGCACCGCCGCTGTCGAAGAGGAGATCGACCGGCATTATTCCGAACAGCTCGACCGCTTGGCGGAAACCGGCGACGAGCCTGAACTGACTGCGATGATCGAGGAATTCCGCGAGGACGAACGCGAACACCGCGACGCGGCTCTGGCCGCCGGTGCCGAGCGGGCGCCCGCCTATCCGGTGCTGTCGGGCCTGATCCGGCTGGGCTGCCGCGCCGCGATCAAGATTTCCGAACGCATCTGAGCCGGAACCGCGCCGCCCCTTCGCGCGCTTCATTTAAAGTTCACGGCGCTTCCCCTCTATCGAAGCGCATCTGTTTTGGAGAGACTATCGCCATGATCCGCCGCCTTACCGCAACCCTGCTGGCCGCCAGTGCCGCCTTCGCCGCGCTGCCCGCCGCCGCTCAGGACGAGGCGGGCGACAAGGTCAACATGGTCATCGTCTATGGCGAGGATGCCGCGCCCGAACCGGTCGGGGACGAGATCGTCGTCGTCGCGCGCCTGCCCGAAGCGGACCGTTTCCGCATTCCCGAGACGCTGCGCTACAGCGACAATCCGGCGAACAATTCCTGGGCTTCGCGCGTCGAACGGCTCGATATCGTTGGCGATTTCGGCATCCTGTCCTGCTCCGCCGCCGGGGCCGGCTCGGAAACCGGCTGCACCCAGGCGATGATCGAGGCCGCCTATGCGGACCGCGCCAGCGGTTCGTCGGTGCGCTTCGCCCAGCTGATCGAGGCCGCACGCCAGGAAAGGCTCGCCACAATCGACGAGGATGCCGCCGCGGAACAGCAGCGGGTCGAAGCGATCGAGGACGCCTATATGGAGCGCCTGCGCCAGGAGCGCGATGCGGAGCTGCCGGATGAGGCCACAACCGATACCTCGCTGCCGCAACCGCAATAACAGGGCGGGGCAGGTCGCTTCACATCTGGGGTCGTGGGCGAACCGCCGCTCCGCTCCGCGCCGCTCGTAAAGCGCCTCGCCCTCTCATATTTTTGCGCTATAGGCACCGGCCATGGCGTCCAAAATCCTCACCGTCTTCGGCACCCGGCCCGAAGCGATCAAGCTCTTCCCCCTGATCCACGCGCTGGAGCGTGACGATCGTTTCGTCTCGCGCACCTGCATTTCCGCACAGCATCGCGGAATGCTCGATCAGGTGCTGGCGATCGCCGATATCGCCCCCGATCACGATCTCGACCTGATGACACCGGGCCAGACGCTCGACGAGTTGACCGCCCGCGCCCTGACCGGCATCGGCCGCGTTCTCGACGCGGAGAAGCCCGACTGGGTCGTGGTCCAGGGCGATACCACCACGGTGATGGCGGGGGCGCTGGCGGCCTATTACCGCCAGATTCCGGTCTGCCATGTCGAGGCGGGCCTGCGGTCGGGTGACATCCACCATCCCTGGCCCGAAGAGGTCAATCGCAAGGTCGTCGGCAGCTTCGCCGCATTGCATTGCGCACCGACCGAGACGGCGGCGGCGGCGCTCAAGCGCGAGAATGTCGATCCGGCGAGCGTGCACGTCACCGGTAACACGGTGATCGACGCGCTCCATTGGGTGACGAAGCGCATAGAAAACGAGCCCGCGCTGGCTTCCGGTCTTGCCGATCTCGAAAAGCGCTTCGCTGGCAAGCGCATCATCGGCATGACCAGCCACCGGCGCGAGAATTTCGGCGAGGGAATGCGCGCCATCGCCGACGCGGTGAAGCGGATCGCCGCGCGGCCCGATGTCGCCGTGATCTTCCCGGTCCATCTGAACCCCAATGTCCGCGAGGTCATGAATTCGGAGCTCAAGGGGCTCGACAATGTCGCGCTGATCGAACCGCTCGACTACCCCCACTTCGCGCGGCTGCTGGACATTTCCTATCTGATGCTCAGCGACAGCGGCGGCGTCCAGGAAGAAGCGCCCGCGCTCGGCAAGCCGGTCCTCGTCATGCGCGAGACGACCGAGCGCCCCGAAGGTGTCGAGGCGGGCACTGCCGTGCTCGTCGGCACCGATCCCGATCGTATCGTGGCGGAAATCGCGCGCCTTCTCGACGACGAAGCCGCCTACGCCGCCATGGCCCGCGCCCACAATCCGTTCGGCGATGGCAAGTCGGCGGCGCGCATCTGCGATTTGCTTGCCGCCTCATAGATCGCTCAGGTGCCGCGACGGAGCCCGTCGACCGTTCCGCTCATGTCGATGTCCACACGAAGGGCAGGCGCCACCGGTCGACGGTCATACATGACCTTCGTCGGAACCGGATTTCCGCGCCCGAAAGTCGAGTCGGCGATGTCGATCCGCAACGCGCGATTGCGGTCTTCGGAAGCGAACAGCGCGGTGCGCAAATTGCATCTTGCGCCGCGGATACGCAGACTGGCCGGTCCGTATTCTCCCAGACTGCCGGGCAGGAAGAAATACTCGCTCGTCCCTTCATCGACGACATTCTCGATCCGGTAGCTGCGGGCTTCGCGATCCTGCGGATTGAATTGCTGCATGGCGATAAGGGCGCGCTTCGGTACTCTTGTGGTGTCGCGAACCGTGATATTCGATACGAGCGCGGCGCCCATGGCGAATCCTGGAGAGCGAGGGGCATTCGTGCCCAGACCGATGACCTGGGTCGGTCCTGCGTGGGCATTGCCGGAGTAGGACACCATTATATCGGCGATCGTGCCATCACCGTGCTGGTGAGCGATTTCGACTGCCCCCTGGGAAGGTCCGGCGACGGAGCGTTCCACTTCGATCCGTTGGGTGAGGCCACCACCGCCGGGCGCGAAGATCTTGATGGCCCGCCCGGCTGCATTCACGATGTGCCCATCACGGACGATCGGCGCACTGCCGCCTCTTTCCGCGGATTGGAAAACCAAGAGCCCGTCCATGTCGGCACGGGCTTTCGAACCCACAGGATCGTCACTATCGACCCTTTCGATAGCGAAGCGCTCTATCGTGACGTGGCGCGCACTGGCGGTCGATCCCAATTGGCCGACTACGGCTATACCGGCGCACCCCTGGGATCCCAATCGGCTTGCACCTGCCGCACGCGTCACATTCGTGGCCGCCACATCCCTCAAGAGGAGGCGGTCGAAGCCTCCCATTAACATCATTCCGGTGGCGCCATAGGCATTGGTCGCAGACCCATCGATCCGGCTTCGGCCCGCGATCATGCGGGCGTTGCGACAGGTCAATCCAGATATCGTGCAATCCCTGCGATCGGAGCTTGAGACGCCTTCGAAGCGGACGAAGAGGGGCATGCAAACCCGATCGGCGCCATCGATTTCGAGAGGCCCCCTGATCTCGAGCGGCGTGGCGCCGCGCGAAAGCAGGCAGACGGCCCAGTGAAATTGCGGGCCTGCATATCGCAGCTTGCGATTGCCCAACGTCGTCAGGCTGTAAGAGCGCCCGCGCTCCAGAGAAACGATAAGGGGTCGCTCGATCGTGAAATCTTGATCGATAACCAGTTCCCCGCCCAGGCGGGCCCATTTCTCGAACGCGGCATGAATGCCCGTCTCAGCCGATGCGAGAATAACCGTGCCGCTCGCGAAGACTGTCGATGGTCGTGCGCCCAGCGTTGCCGTGGTCGCGCACAAGACGCCGATCAGGCTTCTTCGCGTAAGAAGCCGAGGCGATGAACGGTCAAGAGAAAGCCGGGGCATCTCCCCCTTTTAAGCGGATTGGAGCGAACGGCGCATGAATGTCGAAGACAGGCGAACTTAAAGACCGTGATACTGGCGATACCAGGATACGAAGGCTGGAATGCCCTGCTCGATGGATGTCGTCGGGGAATAGCCGAGATCATCCGAGATCGCGTCGATATCCGCGAAGGTGCGCTGCACATCGCCATCCTGCATGGGCAGGAATTGCATATCGGCTTTGCGTCCACACTCCTGCTCGAGAAGCGCGATGACCTTCATCAGATGTTCGGAACGATGATTGCCGATATTGTACAGAGCGTGCGGCTTGGTGCTTCCCCCGGCCTTGGGCAAATCGTCGTTCTTCGGCGGAGCGTCGAGGCACGCGATGATCCCCGATACGATATCGTCGATATAGGTGAAATCGCGATACATATCGCCGTGATTGAACACCGGGATTTGCTCGCCCGCCAGGATCTTGCGTGTGAATATCCACATCATCATATCGGGGCGGCCCCAGGGGCCGTAGACGGTGAAGAAACGCAGCCCGGTTTGCGGCAGCCCGTAAAGATGGGCGTAGGTCTCGCTCATCAATTCATCCGCCTTCTTTGTCGCGGCGTAGAGGGACAGGGGGTGATCCACGCGATCTTCGACGGAAAACGGAAGCTTCGTGTTCCCTCCATAAACGGATGAGGAGCTCGCATAAACGAGATGCTCCACGCCGCGATGACGCGCGATCTCGAGCATGTTGAGATGGCCGGCGAGGTTCGACGTCAGATAGGCGTGGGGATTCTCGATCGAATATCGCACCCCCGCCTGGGCCCCGAGATGGATGATACGCTGGAATTCGTGATTGCGCAGCGCGTTCTCGAGTTCCGCCATTCGGGAGAAGTCTTCTTCGATGAAGCCGAAGCCGTCACCCCTCGCCTGCAATCGGGCAAGCCGGTCGCGTTTGAGTTCGGCGGAATAATACGCGTTCACATTGTCGATGCCGAGAACCTCGTCCCCGCGGTCCAGCAGACGATGCGCAACTGTGGATCCGATGAATCCTGCTGCACCGGTTACCAAAACCTTCATGTCATCGCCTTTCTATCACGCGCGCGGCAGACCAGCGTCTTGCCGACCTACAATCGTCGCTAAATTTTGAATCACGCGCGCTTGGGAGAAGCTTGGCGAGCGACGAATTCGGGAACCAGTTCGCGAAGAACCTCGATCGCGACGGCGCCATCGTCCGTCTGCACGAAGACCTCGGCTGCCGCCTGGATTTTCTCGAGCGGAAGTCGGTCTTCCAAAGCCATCATGATCCGCGGATGCTTCGTTTCCTGCGGAGAGCCACCGATCAGGAGCTCTTCATAAAGCTTTTCGCCAGGCCGCAGGCCGACCTCGCATATCTCGATGTCCCCATCCGGGTTTTTGTCGTCCTTTATGGTCAGGCCGGACAAATGCACCATCGTGCGGGCGAGATCGATGATCTGGACCGATTCCCCCATGTCGAGAACGAACACCTCTCCGCCGCGCGCGAGCCCCGCCGCTTGGATGACGAGCTGGGCGGCCTCCGGGATCGTCATGAAGAAACGCGTGACGTCGCGATGCGTGATCGTGATGGGGCCGCCGGAAGCAATCTGGGAGCGGAAGAGAGGAACGACGGAGCCGCTGGAGCCGAGGACGTTCCCGAACCGCACCATCGACAGGCGAATTTCGGGATAGCGCTCCGCGAAGGCCTGGACCACGAGTTCGGATGCGCGCTTGCTGGCGCCCATCACATTGGTCGGGCGCACCGCCTTGTCCGTGCTGATCAGGATGAAGTCGGCGACGCCGTATTTCACCGCACGTTCGACCAGAGTCAGCGTCCCCAGAACATTGTTGCGGATACCCTCCAGCGGGTTCGCTTCGACCAGGGGAACATGCTTGTAAGCCGCCGCGTGATAGATCGTGTTCGGCCTGTAGCGCTCGAGAAGCCGTTCGAGCAGGGTGGCATCCCTGACCGAGCCGAGATGGGCCGAGATGCCGATCCTCGAACCTGTCTGGGCTTTGGTCGCGCGCAGTTCCTTCTCGATCGCGTAAAGCGCAAATTCCGACATTTCGAACAGGACGAGATGCTCGGCGCCGATCTTGAGGATCTGGCGGCACAATTCGCTCCCGATCGAACCACCCGCTCCGGTTACGACGATCGTCTTGCCGACGACGGTCCGACCCAGAAGCAATTCGTTCGGAGCGACCGGCTCGCGGCCGAGCAAATCTTCGACTTCGAGATCCCGAATATCGCTTAGTGACACGCGCCCGTCGACGATGTCCTTCATCGGCGGCAGCGTCTTCACCCGCAGCTTCAGATTTTCCATGCGCTGCACGATCTTGTGGCGCTTGGATCGGCTGATGCGAGGCAGGGCGAGAAGCACGTCGGTCACGGCGTAACGTTGCAAGGTGTCCGGCAACGCCTCGCTATGAAAGACCGGCAGGCCGTCGAGGCGCTGGCCGTGAAGCCGTTCGTCGTCGTCGATATAGCCCAGCAGACGGATGGCAGGGTCGGATCGCATCGCATTCGCCGCCTGTTGCCCCGCATTGCCGGCACCATAGATCAGCAGAGTCTTGATCTCGCCCTCGAAGCCCAGCTTACCCAACAGATCGATCATCAGATATCGCATCATGAGCCGGGAGACGACGACGAGCGATACGAAGATGAGCGGCTGGATCAGGCCGACCGTGCGGGGAATACCTTCGAATATGCCCAGAGCGACTATGGTGCCGAGTACGAGCCCGTATGCAATACCGGCATACAGGATCGTTCGCATCATACCGCTGCCAGCATACCGAAATATCGCCGAATAGACCCCGTAAGCCGCGAAAATCGGCAGGAACAGCGTGCTGCACAGCGCGATCAGCTTCGCAAGCGCAGGGTCCCATATAACCCAGATGCCGATCCGCAGGGAATAAGCGACGATCGCGGCAACGATCGACAGCGCGAAGTCCACACCAAGCACGATCCCGCGCTTCGTGGGACGACTCCACCTGCTCGCTCGCCGCAACAGTATTAAATGCTGATCGAACATTGCGCCGTCTGTTCTCTTCCTGTCGGAGTGGCGGCATGAATCCCGATGAAGCGAAAACCTTGCGCTACCGACCGCCCTTTTCAATCATGACCTTACCCGACTAACGCCGCTTCTTCCAGTATGGCAGCGAATTCCTCAGCCGATTTCGCGACAGTCTCGGGTGTCAGCGACGGATGCACGAGAAAGGCGATGCTGGTGCTTCCCAGTTCCCGGGCATTAGGGAGTCTCTTTTCGGGCCGCAAACCCTCCGCATCGAAAGCTTTTTCGAGATAGACTTCGCTACACGAGCCTTGCATCACCGGCACGCCTTTCGACGCTGCTTCGCTGACGATGCGGTCGCGATCCCAACCATCTTTGAGATTATCGGGGCGAACATACGCATAAAGGCGGTAATACGCATGGGTGGATCCCTCGGCGTACGATGCCTGCTCCAGGCGCGGCAGCCGAAGGGGGCCGTCGGGAGCGGCATACCGCTCCAGGCGATCGGCAAAGATTTGTGCGTTGGCGGTGCGGCGGGCGGTCCAATCCGCCATCCTGCCGAGCTGGATACGACCGAGGGCCGCCTGCATTTCCATCATTCGCCAATTCGTCCCGAAACTCTCGTGCAACCAGCGAAAACCGGGCGGGTGCTGGCGTTCGTATACCGCTTCCCAGCTCTTGCCATGATCCTTGTAGGACCACATCCGACGCCATAGCGCTCCATCTTGGCAGGTGACCATTCCGCCTTCGCCGCCAGTGGTCATGATCTTGTCCTGGCAGAACGACCAGGCGCCGACCGCTCCGAACGAACCCACGCTGCGACCGCGATAGGCCGCCCCGTGGGCCTGTGCACAATCCTCGACGACAGCTGCATCGCAGCTTTCGGCCAGCTCCAGCATCGGATCCATGTCGCAGGGCCAGCCGCCCAGATGGACCGGGACAATCGCCTTGGTCCGCTGAGTGATCACAGGCGCGATGGTCGATGCGTCTATATTCCCGCTGTCCAGATCCACGTCCGCAAATACGGGCCGTGCGCCAGCGAGGACCACGGACGAAATGGAGGCGATGAAAGTCCGCGGCGTGACGATGACCTCATCGGTCTCGTTCCCACCATTGCGTGCGCCGATTCCCAAGGCCGCGAAGGCGAGATCGAGCGCGACGGTGCCGTTCGCAAGCGCGATCGCCTTTTCGCTGTCGGCCCAGACGGCGAATTCCTTTTCGAATTCGCGGGTGCGGGTGCCGGTCCAGTAATTGACCTGGTTCGACCGGATGACGTCGGAAACCGCCTCGGCTTCCTCGTCCGTGAAATTCGGCCAGCGTTCGATCGATGTGTCAGTCATGCTGTCTTCCATAAAGAACGCGGGCAGGGTTGCCGACGACAGTTGTGTGGGGCGCGACATCCTTCGTGACGACGGCTCCCATGCCGACGACCGCCCCTTCGCCGATCGTTATGCCCTGCCGGATCACGGCGTTGGACCCGACATAGGCGAAATCCCCGATGACGATATTGCCATTGCATCGGACGCTCGGAGCAAAGGTCACGTAGTCGCCGATCTCGCAATCGTGCTCCACATAGCTGGCGATATTGGCGTGGAAACACCGCCCGATGCGGATATTCGACGTGATAACGACTTGCGGAGAGATGATGGCTCCTTCGCCGATTACCACCTCGTCCATGACGACCGTCTGGGCCGACCAGACATCCTGGAGCGGGATATCGGCATTCCTGCACTTCTCCGCCAGCGTTTTGCGTATGCGCGTATCGGCTACGGCGAGAGCGATCGATTTTTGGGCCGCCTGAAGCGTGGAAAATCTTTCGAAAGTGACGACGGAATGTCCGTTGATCTCGGCATTTCCTTGTCCGGCCGGACCGTCGTCGACGAACACCAATTTCGCGCCAGCCAAATCCGGCATCGATCGGGCGAGCGGCATGATCCCGCGCCCGGCGCCTCCAGCCCCGAAAATGCCGACCAGTTTCGTCATCGCGCGTCGTCACCACCGGTAAAACGCGGCATGGTCGCTTCTCCCGCAGCCGAGATTCCATCGCGACGGATCACCTGAAGGACTGTTTCCACCATAATCCTGACGTCGAGCAGAAACGAGCGGTTGTTCACATACCACACATCGTAGGCGAATTTCTCGCTCCAGCTCAAAGCATTGCGGCCGCGAACCTGCGCATATCCTGTCAGACCAGGTCGCACTTCGTGCCTGCGAGCCTGCGTGGGGCTATACAGAGGCAGATATTCCATCAACAGGGGCCGCGGGCCGACCAGGCTCATCTCGCCCTTCAGGATGTTCCACAGTTCGGGAAGCTCATCGAGACTCGACGACCGAAGAAACTGACCGAACGGAGTCATGCGCTCCGCGTCGGGCAGAAGATTGCCGTCCTTGTCACGAGCATCCCGCAAGGTTCGGAATTTGACCAGGCGAAACGGTTTGCCATTCAAGCCGGGCCGTTCCTGGACGAAGAAAATGGGCCGCCCCAATTTCCACGCGATGGCACAGGCCACGATCCCCATGACGGGTGCCAGAACGATCAGGGCCGAAGCGGAAACGACGATATCGAAGGTGCGCTTCATCACGGTGCGACACTTTCGACACAATCCAGCCAACGCTGCGCCAGCCGATCGCGATCGAATTCGCGCTCAGCCAGGGCGCGCGCATTCCTCCCCATGGAAATCCGGGCTTCCCGGTCGCTCGCGGCACGCTCGAGAGCGTCTGCGAACGCTGCTGGATCATCGGGTTCGGCGACGTATCCGCAGCTGTTGGTGGTGACCAGTTCCGCCACCCAGCCTGGATAGTTGTTCAGGACCGGCAGTCCGCTGGCGAGGTAATCGAAAAACTTGTTGGGCGACGTACCGTAATAGAATGCGGGCACGTTCGCGAGGCATTGGATACCGACGTCGCATGCTGCGAGGGTGCGCGCCAATTGGATCTTCGGAAGCGGATCGACGAACCGAACATTCGCCAGGCCCATTTCGTTTGCCGCCTCGACGAGCGCAGGCTTGGTCTTCCCATCGCCGATCATCGCGATCACGATATCTGTCCGCCCGCGAGCCTGCAATTCTGCGGCTCCGCGCAGGACGGATTGCAGCCCATTGGCCTGACCGTGCGTGCCTGCAAAGACTGCGAGCAGGGTATCTCGAGGGATGTCTTCCAGGCGGTGCTGATCTTCCGATGGGCCGAAAAGCGCAAGATCGCACCCATTGGGCACCAGTTCGACGCGATCCGCAGGAAGACCGCCTTCGATCACGCCGGCGGCGATACCGGGGGAAAGCGCGATGACGCGGTCGGCCGAACGGTAAGCGCTCAATTCGAGAAGCTTGAGAAGCCCCAGCACGACGGGATTAGTCACGACCCCCATAGCCTTGGGCAGCTCGGGCCAAAGATCGCGTACCTCGAAGACGAACGGTTTGCGCCTCAGCCATTTCGCTGCAATTCCCGGAATGGCCGCCGTGAGAGGAGTGCTGGTGGCGAAACACACGTCGTAAGGTTCGCGCAGCGCCATCAGGACGGACTGCCAGGCAAAGCGCAAAAATGTTCGCGCGCGCCTGACCAGCCCGTCGGCATTGGAGTAGGCGAGATCGAGTTCGATGACGTCGATGCCCTCGATCTTCCCCCGGCGCTTTCCGTTGACGAACGGCTCGGTCAAACCCGTATTGCCCTGGCTGTAGCTGCCACAGACCACGGTCACCTCGTGTCCCGCCTCGATCGCGCGGCGGGCGAATTCATAGGAGCGGGTGCCGGACGACCCTTTCGGGGTCGAGAAATGCTGGTGAAAGTAAATTATACGCACGAATGTTTCACCTTGGTGAGGATTTCGCCGGCCGAAGAGCAGCGTATTTCCAGGACCGGAAGCTCGCTCATCTTGAGATATTCACGCGATTCCTTCCCCGCGGCGAGCGACAGTTCGAACACGGATTGCGGCGCTTCGACGCTGATCGCTACACCGTCGCTTTCGGCTCCATTTTCGGTCAATATCCAATTGCCCGGTCGTAAGCGCCACCGGATAACGGCTTCGGAGAATGCTCCCGAGAGGCGATCCCGGCATTCCAGCGTTCCCGGTCGCAGCGTAATGCGACGATGGTGGCCGGCTCCCTGCGCGTCGACATAGCCCGCGGCAGCGGTGACGGCATCGTCCGTGTCGGTTACCGGTTCCACGTTCCGACTCTTCAGCCAGCCGCCGAACAGGAAGCGCGACAGGCGCGGCATCTGGTCGCGGCCATCGAATTGGGCGGTGTTGTGACTGGCAGTGCCGGTGAAATACGCGTGCTCTTCACTGGCGTAGCTGTAGCTCCCTCCATCGCGCAGGACATTCGAGCCATCGACCCAGTAATCGCAGTGCAGCAGGTCGGCCTGACCGGGGCGAAAGCTGAACCTTGGGTAGCGTAGATAGGCAATTGCATGTCCGGCACGCAGAACGTGCAGACCGCCGCTATCGAATGTTTCGCTGGTCAGGGGCGGTAGCTCGGCGTCCGGCACCGCGATGTCGAGCCATTCCAGCGGCCTGTTCCAGCTCCCCGATTTTGCGAATGCGCGGGCGTTGCAGAACAATGCGGCGCCAAGCTGCACGCTCGGGCGAAAGTCCCGGTAGGGCGTGTCGGAAAGCGGGATTAGCAGAGCGCCGTCGTTCGCACCGAAATTGGGAGCATCCCCCGTGCCGCCATCCGTCATCTGCCGCAACCAATGGGTCGCCAAGCGGGCGCGCTCGATGAATCGAGAAGAAAACGCGGGTACGTTCAGCCGTCTTCGCCAGATTTCGGCGAGGGAAAGAGTGTCCAGCATCAATCGATGGTAATTGACCGAATATTGGCTGAAACTGCCGTCGGACGCGACCAGTGAGCCAACGCGCTCCTCCAGAGCCTTGCGCCCGCGCTCTGCCCAAGCGCTCGCTCTGCCTCGCCCGTTCGCGGCCAGCAGGCTCCCCCCGATGAACAGGGCGGCCGCTTCGGATGTGCCGTGATTGTTGTCCTGCCCCAGAGCGTATCCCATCGTCGGAGCGATACGGTCGAGATGTTGCTCGATGAGGTCGAGGAGCCCCGGCAGGGGAGAATTCTCCTGGCGAAGGATCAGCAGCGCGGCTGCCAGATGCATTACGCGGATCGACGCTTCCTGGCCGCACATCCAGTTGGGGCCGAAATAGGGCGGGCAGTTCTCCTGCCAATCGGCGATCCAGTCGTTGAGGCGATCGAGTTCGCTGTGTTCGCCAAGCTGCGAGCGCTGGGCCATGCTGATGGCCCAATCGAAGCGGGACGCTTCCCAAACCATCTTGATGTCCGCGGCCCCGCTGGAGAAATCGCCGATCTCATGCCAGGCACGGTCAGCGGGAATGCTGACATCGGGTTGGAACGGGCTTGAATTCCAATCGGGCACCCCGGTTTGCGGAAACTCGTGCGCCGAAAAAGCGGGCCGGGTCGAACGATATCTCTCGGGCTTGTGAAGCCCCTTCTCCTCACGCTCAGCCCCGGCGGCGAAGAAAGGTCCCGAGGCAGGACCGGCGGAAATGCGCAGGACCGGGTGCAGGCCGGAGCGCAAGCCGAGCCGATAAAGCGCAACCCGCGCGACGCTTGGCAATCCTAGCCGGAGATAGGTTTCCACCTTGCGGCGCATCGCATTCCCGCCTTCAGGTCTGGGTGCGCAGCTGCTCGCCGGCATCGATGGTGGCGCGAGCCGTTTCGAACAGTTCCTCAGCGGGGATCGGAGAAGCTCCTCCGTTGCGGATCGTATTGACGAACGACGCGGCACAAGCCGCTTGCCCCTTATCCTGACGCCACAGGCGATCGCCTTTGAAACCAGGCCAGCCATATCCCTTGAGGCGGATGAAATTATCGAGTTGCAGGGTCCGCCGGCCAGCAAACACCTCGACGCGCTCCTTGGGGAATGCCGAGCTGCCATTGGCGAGATAATGGATCGTGCCGAACGACCCGTCGGCAAAGCCGAGGACGATGACCGCCTTGTCTTCGGCGATGTCGAGGCTGTCGCTGTTGCCGAGGCGCCGCGCCTGAACCGATATGATCGGGGAACCGACGAGGAACCGGACGAGATCGACATGGTGGCACGCTTCGCCGATGATGCGACCGCCGCCGATATCGGGATCCTGGGTCCAGTGCGAGACGGGAATCGCTCCAGCGTTCATCACCGTGATGATCGATTTCGGTTCGGACACGGGTTCCAGAAGGCTTTTCATCTTGACGACATGCGGCGCAAACCGTCGATTGAACCCGACCATCAGGATCGCATTGCTCTTGGAATGAGCCTGTTCGATCCGGTCCACGTCGCTGCGGTTCAGGGCGAGCGGTTTCTCGACGAAGACATGTTTGCCCGCATCCAGCGCTTCGATCGTCAGGCGCGCATGGCTATCGTGGCGCGTGGCGATCGCGACAGCGTCGATTGATTGATCCGCAAGCAGGCCAGAAACGTCGGACGTCGCCTGTGCGAAGCCATGCTTTTGCCCGTGAAGCGCCGCCGAAGTACCGCCCGACGACGCGATCGCATGAAGGGCCGCGCCGCCATCCCGAAAAGCGGGAATGAGCACGCGCGAGGCATAATTTCCGGCGCCGATGAAGGCGATCCGCGGTGCATCGCCCGATCCCGAAGCGACCGTGCGGTCTCCCTCCAATTCCACGGTCCGGTTATGACGCTGCTCGACATCGTGCGGATATCGCAGAATGATACCCAAGGCTGATTTGTCTTCGCTTACCGTCTCGTAAGCGGAACGCGCGTCGTCGAAATCGAACCTGTGGGTCACCAGAGCCGAGGTGTCGATCGCACCGGATGCCATCATGTCGAGCACCGCTTCGAAATTTCGCTGTTCGGTCCAGCGGACGAAGCCGATCGGGTAATCGTTGCCCTTTTCTTCGTATTCCGGATCGTAGCGACCCGGGCCGTAGGAACAGGAAACCTGAAAGCTCAGCTCTTTTTCGTAGAAATCGGATCGATCGAGATCGAGACCCGTGACCCCGACCAGCACGATGCGTCCGCGTTTGCGGCACATCTTCGCTGCTTGCGCTACCGGATCGCTCGATTTGGTCGAAGCGGTGATGATCACGCCATCGACGCCCGCCCCGCGGCTGAGCGCCAATCCTGCGGCAACGGGGTCTTCTCCCTTGCCTGGATTGCATGTTTCGGCGCCATAGGCGCGCGCGAGTTCGAGCTTGGTCTGATCGAAATCGATCGCCAGCACCCGGCACCCTTGCGCGCGCAGCATCTGTACCGTCAGCAATCCGATCAGGCCGACGCCCGTCACCACGAACGCTTCGCCCAGAGTCGGCGCCGCCAGGCGGATACCCTGAAGGCCGATACTGGCCACGACGGTGAAGGATGCGGCCTCGTCGCTCACCCCGTCGGGGATACGCGCGGCCAGATTGCGGGGCACGCTCACCGCGTCGGCATGGGGCCCGTTGGAAACGACCCGGTCGCCTTCGGCAAACCCCTCCGCCCTGCTTTCGCGAACGGTGCCGACATTGCTGTAGCCCAAGGGCAGCGGCTGGCCGAGTTTCGACCGAACGGCATCGAACGTGGAGAGCGCGCCATCGGTTCGAGCCTTCTCGAGCACCTGCTTGACCTTGTCCGGCTGCTGCCGGGCCTTGGCAATCAGGCCGGCCTTCCCGAAATCGACAAGCATCCGTTCCGTACCGATCGAAATCAGCGACACGCTGGTATCGACAAGAATATGTCCGGCGCGCGCCACCGGTGGCGGGGCCTCGATCATTTCGAGTTCGCCGTTCGCCAGGTTCTGTAAAATCTGTTTCATGTCATCTCACGAGCATTGTCCGGGCGATCATAGCTGATCAGGACAGCGCGATAGGGTCCTTTAAATACGAACATGCTGCCGGCGCCCGCGCCGACCGTCCCGACCGCATCGATCAATTTCGCCATGTCGGCGATGCTTCCCGCACCTCCGACAAAACTGAGGGGCACGTTGACGGTGTCCCGAACGGCCTTGGCAAATTTGAGGTCGTAACCGTCGGTCATACCGTCCCGGTCGATCGAATTGATGACGATTTCGCCAGCGCCGAGTTCTTCGGCCCGGGCGGCGAAGTCGATAGCTTTGGCGCTCTGTTTCTTCGTGGCGTTGTGCGTGTAAAGATTGTGGTTGCCCAGAAGACCTTCCTTGCGCACGTCGAGTGTGACGACCACGCTTTGCCGACCGATCCGCTCTGCCATCTCCGCGATGAGTTCCGGCCGATCGAGGGCCGCCGCGCTGATGGAGACCTTTTCGTATCCGATCGACACAAGCCTGGCGGCCTGTTCGGCCGTCGTCACGCCGCCGCCGTAACAAAGCGGCATGCGGCTTTCGACCGCAATCTTCTCGAGCTGCGCGAAATCGGGTTCGCGGCCCTGGACGGTCGCATCGATGTCGAAGATCGCAAGCTCGTCGACCTGCTTCTCGTTGAAGATCTTCACCGCGTTCATCGGATCGCCGACATAGCGGTCTTCGCCGAACCTACGGGTTTTCACCAAGCCTTGATCGCGGATCAGCAGAACGGGAAAGATGCGCGAATGCAGGGTCATGCGAGCTCCGCGAAATTTTGCAGAAGACGTTCGCCGTTTTCGTGGCTTTTTTCCGGGTGGAACTGCACGCCGAATACATTCCCGCGCGTCACCGCGCACGGCAATTCGTCCCCGTAGCGGACACGCGCCATGACGTGCTCGTCATCGGAAGCGTCGAAAAAGTAGCTATGCAGATAGTAGAATCCGCGATCGCAATCGATCCCGTTCAGCAATGGGTGTTCCATCTGCGGAAGCAGGCTGTTCCAGCCCATATGCGGCAGCAAAGGCGGCCTGTTGCGCTTGCTTGCGTCGATCTTGCGGACATATCCCGGTACCCAGCCCAGCCCAGGTCGCGTGCCTTCTTCGCTGCCCTCGGCCAGCAGATGCATGCCGACGCAGATCCCCAGAACCGCCTTGCCCTTGCCGACGACCTCTTGTTCGAGGGCCGCAAGGATACCCGATTGCAGCAATTGCTCCATCGTGGGATCGAATGCGCCAACGCCGGGCAATATGAAGCGATCAGCCTTCGCCATTTCCGAAGAGTTGCCGGAAATGAAGAACGGGATGCGTCGCCGCTTGAGCAAGTTGGCGAGGGCGCCGACATTGCCAGAACCGTATTCAACGATACAAATCACGTTACGCTCTACATCATCTCTTGATCGAACGTTCGACGCCGATCGCCTTCAGGACTTTCGCGCCAAAATCGAACATAGCTTCTTGATTGGGGTAATCCCAGTACCACTTTTTCGGCATCTCATGATAGCTGCGCAATTCGTCGACGGATATGCGAAGCTTGTTCGCAATATATTCGAATTCGTCGTCGATCGTGTTCGGATCGTAAGCGGGTTTGGCGAGCTTTGAAAGCGCTTCCTCCCGGGTCATTTGCCCGGTCAGGATCAGGGAAGAATATTGGACCCGCCGCGTGTCATATCCAAAGCGCGTCGGAAGCCAGTAGCCTTCGTAGAATTTCGTGAACCGGCTTTCGAAATGCTTCTGCGGGTACGCCCTCCAGCCATACTGTTCGGTCAGCGTGTCGATCGCCAGTTCGCGCGTATACGGCAGGTTGTTCAGGGGTTTGACCACCTTGACCCCCTTCAGATACCGCAGATAGACCTTGTGAAACAGGACCGAACTGAAGGGATAGTGCGCCAAGGGGCGGGTGCAGAAGCGACGGCGTATCTCGTTGATCTGCGCCATGTCCGTGCCGTAATACAGCCATTCCTTGGGATTGCGCACGCATTCGGTGGAAATGTTGCCACCGTTGATGATGTATTTGATCCCGTGCTTGTTCGCGAAGTGGTAGAGCGTAGCGATGAAAGCGTGATCCTGGGGGATGTCCAGGTGCGGAACGCCCGACTTGAAGAAGGCGAGCTGGAAATCGCGCATGTCTTCCCAGTTGATGACCTCCGTATAGAGATCGAGCCCAAGCTTATCGACCAGCATCTGGATGTTGTTGACCGCCAGATCGGAATTCCATCCGCCATCGACGTGAAAGACGAGCGGCCGCAGGCCCAGCTCCGTCACGATGAGATGCAACATATAGCTGCTGTCGAGCCCGCCGCTCATACCCAGAATGCAATCGAAATCCTTGCCTTTTCCGGATTTGCGAATGTCGTTCGCCATACGTTCGAGCTGGGCGCGCCCCTTCGGCCCGGTTTCCCATTCCGGCAACACGTTTTCCCGGATGTCGCGGCAATGGTCGCAAACGCCATGTTCGTCGAACTGGATCATGGCATCGGAGGTATCCATGACGCAATTGGCACAGATCTGGTAGGCGCGGTCGGATCCGGGCTCGCTCATGTATCTCTCTTTGGGATTGTCACACCGAAGGCGGATTGCGCCTTAAGCGTTTCGCGAAAAATGTCGAGTCGGGTCCTGAGATGCGGGCCCCTGGCGCTCGCCATACGAAGCACTCGCAACTCAATCGATGCGCACTTCGTGCCTGTCGTAGAATTCTCGCAAGCGGTGAAGCATCGACGGCCAATCGGCGGCGGTCGAACTATCGGCACGCTCATGCACGGAGCGAAGCCTCAGATCGACGATCGGTCTTTCGATCGCTTCCAGCGTCAGATCGGTTCGGCCCCACTCTCGAATGCAGAGGCGCAGCAATTCGTATTTGCTGATTGCTGGTCCCGGCAGATGCAAGAGGCCGTGTGGTACGGGATCGCTCGCCATCACTATCTTCGCAAGGAACCGGGCGATTTCCGTCACCGGAAGACCTGTAAACCAATAGTTTGCGTACCCTTGGACGACGGGGCCGTCAGCGGACAGGATCCACGGCAGCATGCCCACAGGCCGCACGGGAGCGATCCCAATCATCGATGTCCTGATGGTGAGAGCACGGGGACCGCTTTGTTCGCCCGCAAGCTTGCTCGACGCGTAGGCATCGAGACCTTCACGCATCGGCGCGTCAGTCTCGCCGAACGGCGCGCCGGACGTCCCGAGAAAAACCGCATCCGTGCTGAAATGGACCAGGGGCGCATCGATCTCGGCTGTCAGACGACCGAGCGTTGCGGGCAGTTTTACGTTGAGAGCGTGCAGCCGACTGCCCGGTGCGTCTTCGGTGCCTTTTTTCTCGGCGATGCAGTTGATGACGACGTTCCAACCGCCCCCGCGCAATAACCGCTCCAGCCGGGTCGCGTTGGCAAGATCGCCTGACTCAACGTAGGAGAGACCTTGCGCCCATCGCTGATCGGATGACGGAATCTCGCGAACGGCCCCGGTGACCTTCGCACCCGCATCGTGGAGAGTGCGATGGACCGCGAAGCCGAGCATCCCTGTGGCACCCAGAACAAGAACGTGGTTCATCGGCGGATCGCTAGGTCTTTTGCGGGGCCGTTAGGTCGACGAACACGGCCTGCATGGAATCGTAGACCGAGGCGGATTTGGCCGGGTCATGGAATTTATTCTGGAGATATGACTTCGTCCGCAGGAGGACAAAATCCACAACTGCCTTTGCGGTTTTCATGATCACAACTGGCTTGAAGCCCGGCGAGGCCTTGATCTTGGAGATGATGGCCGAAGAATAGACTCTCGGTTCGAACACCAAAAGCGCGGCATACAAGCGAAGGAAATTGAAGGGCCGATCGGGTTCCAGTCCCGTTCTCTCCGCGACGTTCATTGCCGATTGGGCATAGATGGTTCGGCCGGACCAGAAACGAGGGATCCGGCTGTCCCAATTGGCGAGATAGGATGCGGGGATATGCGTCTGGCGTTCGATCTCGCCATGATGCTTGCCGGCGGTGCCCGCGCCTGCGCCACTCTTGGCGGAATGCCCCGATATGACCGTGGCTTCCTCGCTCACGAGCACACGGTCTACATAGCTGCACAGGGCGACAGCATTCGCCATGTCGGGCGACGCTCCGGGGAAACAGGTCCCATGGTCGCGAACCATCGCTTCCAGGGCGGAACGCGCGACGAAGCCCTGATAGACCCTTGGCAATATGCCGAGCCCGGAAGCGGCGCCCTCGCGATAGAGCCTGGCCAAGGCAGCCTTTGTCGAGTGGACACCTTCCTCATGGCTGGACGTGGGGCGAAACGGGTCGAACCGTCCGCCGTAATTGCCCCAATGCCAGTGCTCCACTCCAGGCCAGCTATAAGTGTGGAGGCCCGGAACGATCGCTTCGAGACCCAGTTCGATCGCCTTTCGGATCTCGGATATGCTTGCGCTGGGTAGGACGGCATCGTCATCCCCGATGCCGATGACGAACTGCCCTTGCGCCAAGGCGATGGCCCGGTCGAAATTCTGGTGCATGTTGAGCGTATCGGTCGAATGGAAATAGCGTACGCGCGAATCCGCCAGCGCCTCGATCCTCTGCCCCAGGCGATCGTCGCTCGAATTGTCATGGACGATGATCTCGAAATCCTGGCTTTGGTCGAGAAGCATGGCCCGGATGACATTCTCCGCTGTATCCTGCCGATCCTTGCTAGGTATGACGATGGACAATACGGTCATCGATATGCCTTTCTCGAAAGGGTGCGTTCCCGACCGCGGTCTTCGCTGGCGCCCTGACGGGCCGGTCTGCCGTTCGTTTGAATTTGTACCCCAGGATTCCGGCGCAGGTCAGGTAGGTCCAAAACTCAGGGTTGCCCGGAATGCTGCCGGAAGAAAGTGAGAGCACGAGAAGGCAGATCGTTACCAAGCCGATGGACACGCCTTCGGGCCCCGCAACCCCGCGGACCAATTGCCAGGTGCCCCAGGAGAGATAGACCACGGCGGCAAACATGAGTGCACTGCCGAACAGGCCGGTAGCCATCAGGCTCTCAAGGAAGACATTGTGGGGCATGTAGGACCCGCGGGTGACGATGTAGCTGCTCCCGAACCACGGGTTGGCAAGGAAATCACTCCACGCCAGCGCATAGATGAAATCGCGCTCTTCCGTACCGCCGGTCATCCGCTCGTCGATCATCATCCGGAAACGGTCGACAAGCTGGATATCGACGTCCTGAACCTGGACTACCGCGATCACGACCACCAGGATCGCGATGAAATAGAGCCAGCTGCGCAACTGCAATTTAACGCGATCCCGCCAGCGTGACGCTGCGTAGATCAGAGCCAGAAAAGCCAGGACGAATGCCAGAGCGGGGCCGCGCGATGCGCCCAGCAGCATATTGGCCATGCCCAAACCAATCAGCGAGAGATGGGCGATCTGGGAACCCGCCGACATCTTTTTCAGCACTGCCACTCGTCCCGCCGCGAAGACTGCCAGCATCGCTCCGGTCAATCCGATGGTTATCGGATTGAGAAGCGCTGTGCCTTCGAGCTCTCCATCGACCTGCATTCTTCCGGAGAAGGCGGTGTTCAATGTCACGTCTCCTCCGAGGAAGACATGGAGGAGCAGCGCGACATTCGCGATCCCCAGCAGCAGGAAGGTGCCCTTGTGTATCAGGCGCAGATCGGTCTTCTCGATCGCGAGATAGCAAACGATGATCGGCAGAACGGTGAGGCCGAAAAGATAGCCGAACACATATGTCTGGCTTTGCAGGGGCAGGAGGATCCCGAGGACCAACACGTCGTAAAGGACCCGCGCGGAGTACACGAGAAAAAACAGGATAAGCGGGACAGCGACGAAATTCCGTCGGCTTTTGATCGAAAACGCAAACAAAAGGGAGAAGAGGAACATCCCCGCAATCGCTATCTTCATCGCGACGTTGAAGGCGCTGACGTCCGCACCCAGGGCGAGCATCGTCACTGTCGTGATCGGGTAGCTGAAGCACACCAGCAGCAACGCTACGATATATAGTCTTCTACCCATGACTATAGGCTTTCCGGCTGCGCACTGCTTGGAGCGGCGCGTGATGAAGATGCCATGACGTCAGGCACTTCAACGAGATTGAACTTTGCCGACACCGCGGCGTTCAGGCGAGGAATCAATAGCCATAACGCTCCGATCATAAGGGCGGCGAGCGCACAGCCAAGGAACAGTGTCGCCAGCGCTCCAAAGTCCAGGGAAGCCGCAATGCGTTGGCCAAGAGCCGTGGTGGAGAGGCCTGCCGCGCCGATCAAGGCTATCGTGGCCAGTGCAAGCCAAACGGAACAATAACCGACGCGTGGACCCACTACCCGGATCGAGAGCACGAGGAAATTCAGAATATTGAAGATCAACCAAGGGATGGCGACGGCGGTGATCCCCCAGATGCTGGCGCCGATTGCCATCGTCGGCGGACTTAGGATCAGCGTGACGATTCCGATCATCACCGAGGTCTGGTTATGGCCGCAAGCCAGGCCGACATAGAAGGCAACGGACCCGACTGCGAGGAAGAACCCGCCGGAGACGAGCAATTGCGCCAGCAGGCCTGCGTATTGCGGCAGGTCCACATCGGGAAGCCACAGGGAGAAGATCTCGTCGGTGTAAAACGCGATTCCAGCTGATGAGAAAGCTGCCAGCGCTCCGACGATTGCAGTCAGCATCAAATAGGATTTCTGCAATTCGCGAAAGTTCTTGCTCTCGAAAAAGCCCGTCATTCTCGGCAAAGCCGCAATCAGGATGGGGATGACCATGGCGTAGGGAACCAGGCCCAAGGTGGATGCGATCGTATAAAAGCCAAGGTCCTCGACGCTGAACAGTTTGCTGACGACGAGCTTGTCCAGCTGCGTGTTGACGGAGGCGACGGCCTGGATGGCGAGCATGCCTGCCGAAAACTGCCATACCGGCAAGAAAAGACGGAAATCGGGCCTGGCGAAAAAGAAAGGGCGCTTCCCGAGCAAGGCCAGCGCCACCGATCGGGTAACCAGAAGCACGATCAAATTGGCCGCGATCTGCCATAAAAAGAACGTTTCAAGGGACGGAGAGGCGGCAAGCACGGGAAGAACCGCGAAGGAACGCAAGCTGGTCGCAAAAACCAGAAGCCCGTTTGCGATCACCTGGCGCTGCAATCCCAACAGTGCCGCTGTATAAAGCGGGCTCATCAATTGCGGCACCAGGCATAGACCCATCAGCATGACGCTGCGCTCGATCTCGTGTGCTCCCACCTGGCCGCTGGATCCCAGCCATGACTCCGCGATCGGACCGGCAAGTGCGATGACCAGCCAGGCAGCCAGGCCCAGAGCGACGAGCAGGATTGCTTCCATGGATGCCAGCAAACGCGGCAGGTGCTCTCCCGTCGGCGCGCGCGCGACCTCGCGTGTGAAGGTCGGCGTGAAGCCGGCATCCATGAGCGCGCCGAAGGTCAGGATGATCGTGTAGAAGGAGATCACGCCGAAGCCGGCCTCGCCGACATACGCGATGTAGAAGGGTATGACGATGTACCCTGCGGCTATCGTGAACAGGCGCCCCAGGTAGTTCGCAATTATATTATAGGCGAAAGTCACTCCGCACGCTCGCTCAGACTGGGTCTAGGTCGAGCTGCCTTCTGACGTAGTCCACGGTCAGCAGCAGCTTCTTCACTTCTTCCACGTCAAGTTGCTCGGTGCTGGCCGAAGTGTAATCTTCCACCAGATCGGGTGCCGGATCACCTTCGGAAGAATAAATACCGTAATCGAGGCCGCGATGGTCGGAAGGGATCTTGTAATAGCGATCCATCTCGACCGCCTTGGCCATCTCCTCGCGCGAGATGAGCGTCTCGTGGAGCTTCTCGCCATGCCGGGAGCCGATAACCTCGATCGGGACATCGCTGTTGAATAGCTCTTTGAGAGCGAGCGCGAGATTTTCGACGCTGCAGGCAGGCGACTTCTGAACGAAAAGATCGCCATGCTCTCCATGTTCAAACGCATGGTAGACCAAATCCACCGAATCCGCGAGGGTCATGAGAAACCGGGTCATCAACGGGTTGGTCAGGGAGAGCGGCTTGTTCTGCCGGATCTTCTCGATGAAAAGGGGAATGACGGAGCCGCGGGACGCCATCACGTTTCCGTATCGGGTGGCGCACAGCACGGTTCCGCTGACCGTGGAATTCCGCCGCGCGCGCGCGAGCAGAACCTTTTCGGCCATGGACTTGGAAATGCCCATCGCATTGATGGGGTAGACCGCCTTGTCCGTGCTGAGGAGGATGAGTTTCTCGACGCCGGCGTCTTCGGCGGCGTTTATCACGTTGTCCGTCCCGATCACATTGGTCGCGACCGCTTCCATCGGGAAGAATTCGCAGGAGGGAACCTGCTTCAGCGCGGCCGCGTGATAGACGTAATCGACGCCCTTCATCGCCAGCTCGAGCGAGCGCAGGTCGCGCACGTCCCCGATTACGAACCGAACGCGGGGATTCCCCAGCTCGATCCGCATATCTTCCTGCTTCTTCTCGTCCCGACTGAATACGATGATCTCGCGCACGTCGGTCGAGAGGAACCTGCGCAGGACGGTATTCCCGAACGATCCGGTTCCGCCTGTGATGAGTATGGTCTTGTCTGTCAGCATATCAGAATCCTCGGCAGTTCGCGCCTGTCGATGCAATTTCACCATTCACGGTATTCTGGGAGGAGCGTGACGATCTTTTCGTATTTGCCCCGCAATTTGTCCGCGATCGTCGGGGCGTAATTCCAGGCTAGAATGACGCAACACGATCCGCTCTGGCCCGTATAGGGATTGATCGGCACGTCGGTGCCGACGATGTAGCGTCCCTGGCGGAACGAGGAATCGTCGAAAACCTGCCTGAAAGCATCCCCGCCGCCGACCATGTTCACGAACATTTGTGACCGTCCGGCGGCCCCGTAACCGTCGACCTTGCCGTAGCTATCCCGAAGCTCCTCCGACTGGGCTGCGCACCGCTCGATCGTCCCAGAGAAGCGATCCTCCGCGACGAGTTCGTCGCGCTGCACGGGTTGGGCCGGCAGGCTGTCCGAGGTCGTGAGCCGTGAGATACACCGGATCCCGCCTCCGTGCATCGGGATGTTGTCGATCCGGACGATGTCGAACCCATACCGGGCGAGCAGCCGGGAAATCGTGGAGGCTGTGAAGTAGGTCAGATGCTCGTGATAGATCGTGTCGAATTGCGCTTCTTCGATAAGGATGCGCCCGTCGTGCACTTCGATTGCGAACAGTCCACCGTCTCGCAACGCCTGTTTTGCTGCAATTACCGCACTGCCGACATCGTGGATGTGTGCGAACACGTTCGAGCACGTGACGAGATCGAAGGTTCCGGTCAGTCCTTCGGCCTCGACCAGATCCGGAGAGAAGAAGCCGGAGCGCACGTCCAACCCCTTCTCTCGCGCAAGATCGGCCACATTGTCCGACGCGTCCACGCCGACGCAGGCAAACCCGCGGCGCGTGAGCTTGTCGAGAAGGACGCCGTCATTGCAGCCGAACTCCAGCACCTTGGCGGTCGGTTCGAGCAGTTCTTCGATAACCCCGGCATACTCGTCGAAGTGGCGGACGAGATCGGGAACGGTCGAGGACGAATATCGATAGTCGGCGTGGAAGATCTCTTCGAGCGGCGGCAAATTGGTCACCTGGAGCAAAGCGCAATCGTCACACTGCGTCAGGTCCAGGGGAAATTTCTTGGCCGTCTCCTGGCTCTCGGGCACGAGGGGGAATTGGCCGGCCAGGGGCTGCGGACCAAAATCGTAAACGAGGGTAAGATTCTCGGAGCCGCACGACCGGCACTGGGTGGCACGCATGTTCACCTTCTGAGTGAGTCTTCAATGTTGGATAAAACCTGGCCGACCTACGCACTGGAAATCAGGATGTCGAGCCGTGATGTCCGGTGGCGAGGCAAGCATGGGCGATCATTCCCACGGCGACCCGCTGCCGTCAGACCTTTGCGGCGCTGCCGGGCATCCATTCGCGCACCGCCCTGTCGGCTATGGAGGTGTACGCGAAATGCGCCGGGCCCACCCGCCGCGCCGCGTCCGCGAGGCCTTCCAGCATGGGATTATGCGGGTCGCTCAGCGTGACGAGCAGACCGTCTAGCGTCTCGTCGTCGGCCCGCTCGATCGTGATGGTGTTGCCCCCCTTGTCGAGGTGATCGATCCCCGGCCAACGGTGAATGACGACGGGCAGCCCGAGCCCGATCGCCTGCTCCCACAATACGGAGTGCGTGCCGGGGAAGAACGCGACATCGCCGGAAAGCAGCAGACCGGAAATGTCCTTGGCTTCGGCCCAGCCGGTGCGGTGTATCGCATCGCATCTGGGCACTTCATCCAGCAGACGGGCAGTTTCCTCGTCGGGTTTCCCGAAGATCACGAGATGCGCGTTGCCGAGCTTTCCCTCATTCTTCAAATGGGAGAAGCGCGTCGCCAGCTTGTGAATGTTCTTCCGCTTGTCGAGCTTGCCACCGGTCACGAAGACGACATCGTTCTCTCCGATCCCGAGATCGCGACGGATATCCGCCCGCAACCTAGCGCGTTGCGCCGGATCGAGGCCGGTGTCCTCCACGCCGAAGGGCAGGATCTCGATCTTGGCCGGATCGATCCCGTACATTTCTTGGAGAAAGCTCGCACGCGCCGGCAGGGTTGCCCAGTGACGGGCGATCGCGTGGTCGCTGCTGCGGACGATCCAACGATACAGCAGGCCATGCAGGAGATGTTTAGACGCGAACCCACGGGCGCTGTTCACATAATCGGTGTGGCAGTCGGCAACCAGGGGAATGTCGTGCGCCTGTGCGTAACGCGCCACCTTGCGCAGGTCCCAGAACTGCGTGTCGTGCGTGAAGATCAAATCGGGGCGAAAAGCCTCAAGGCTTGCGGTCACATCTTCGTAGGCGCGCAGCTTCGGCGCGAGGCGTTTCGGCACCCAACTCGCATAGGCAAGCCTTTTTACGGTGATGCCGTCTTCGTTCACGTAGGTGCGGGGGTCGTCATAGACCCGTTCCGGGCCACGGTAATTCTCGGTCGACGCGATGACCATCACCTCATGCCCCTGCGCCTTGTGCACGCGCGGCAGGATGTTTTCCTGATAGCCGAAGCCATCGATGTAGAATGCGGCGAGGCAGACATGCGCTATGCGCATTGCTCAAGTTCCTTCAAGAATTCTTCGGGTTGCCTGATCTTGTGAGCGCATCTTTCCAGAACGCTGTCGGGTTTTTCCCACCATTCGCTTGCGATTAGGCGTTCGCGCAGGTTTTCGTCGAAGCGATAGCGGATATGTCTGGCGGGGCTTCCACCGCAGATGCTGTACGGTTCGACATCCCGCGTAACCACTGCGCCGGCACCGATCACCGCACCGTGGCCGATGGTCACGCCTTGCATCACGATGGCCCGGTAACCGACCCAGACGTCCGCGCCAATTGACGTTCGGTCGGGCGCGGGCCGAGGAAATTCCGAGAATTTCTTGGCGACGCTGTCCCGGCCTTCGTAGAAGACCGGCGACATCCCCACCCATTCTACGGGATGGCGGCCCCCACCGATGGCCACGTGGTTGGCTATCGAACAAAACGGCCCGATATCCGCATTGGAAATTTCGCAATCATACCCGCAGAAAGAGTGCCGACCCATCGTCGACGCCACGAAATTCGATCCGGGCTCCACCTTCGCGGTCGGATGGACGCGGCTGCCGGTTATCGCGGCACCGCGCAGCTTTTTCAGGCCTTTGCTCCAGATATAGGCGAGCTTTCCGCTCAAGGTTTCGCCCCCTTGCCGTCCACGAAGATGCGATACCACAATTCCACGCTCAACATGCGGAACAGTACCGGACCGTGATCGCGTCTGCCGCTGCGGTGATCTTCTATCAGCGCCTTCAAGCCCGCTTCGTCGAACAATCCGCGTTCCAGCGCCCTGTCGCTAAGCAGAAGATCGACCGGGCCGTTGCCGTCCAACGCCTTTTCGAACTGACGTCCTATCGGGGTCGTGAAGCCGAGCTTGGTCCGGTTGTCGATGATCCAGTCGGGAACGAGGCCACGCGCCGCTTCGCGCAGAAGGTATTTCCCTGTCCCGAGCCTGACCTTGAATTCCGATGGCAGCTTCCAGACATATTCGACCAAGCGGTAGTCGAGGAACGGCATCCGCGATTCCAGGCTATGCGCCATGGAAACCGCGTCGCCGTAATGGAGCAGGTTTACCAGCCCTCCGGCGTGCTGCCGTCGCAGGGCGCGCCTCAGAAACCCTCGTTCCGGCCGGTCTGCATAGGGCGCATAATCCGGCATATGGGGGGCATCGCGCAAATGGGGGCTGAGAGCCGCGCGAACACCCGATCGACGTTCGTTAAGGCGCGACAGGAACGGGAAGCGGTTGGCTGCCAGCCGCACCATCATCAAAAGGCTGAAGCCCAGCGTGAAGGTCCGGGAAAATTCGCGGATCGCGCGCCACGCGCTAAGCAGGCGACCCTTGCGAAGCTGATCGCCCACGCTCGCCCAGAAGACGGTCATGATATAGCCGCCCATAAGCTCGTCCGCGCCTTGGCCTTCGAGGATCACGGTCAACTCGTCGGTGGCCTCTTCGAGCAGTTGCATCAGCGGCAAGACGGCGGGTGAGCTGTTGCCGCTGTCCATGTGCCAGACGATTTCCGCCACGCGCGAGACGAAATCTCCGTAATCGGTGTCGACGACCCGTGATTCGAGATTGGCCTCGCCAGCCAGGCGCACGGCCGACACGGATTCGTCGATGACCGCCGCGCCGCCTGCGTAGATATTCGTATCGAGCCTGAGATCGTCCTCCGGTCGAAACCGAGCCGTGTATGCGTAGTACCGGCGATCGTGGAGCGCATGCATCTGACAGGCGATCGTCGAGGAATCGAGGCCCGAGGACAGCGTCAGCCCAAGGGGAACGTCGCTGCGCATACGGATTCGCACGGCGTCTTCGAAGAGCCGCGCATACTCCGCTTTCGCGACTTCGAAACCGGGCGCCTGCTTCGGCGCGTCGGGATAGTCCCAGTATCGCTCGACTGAAATCTCTGCCCCGCGCACGACGAGGTTACACCCCTGGGGGAGACGACGCACCTTTTCGAACCAGGTGCGTTCGTGCTGCGCCCCAACGGATGTGCGCACGAAATTGGCGATCGCGGTCAGGTCAGGCTCGATAAGCTCGGGACGATAACTTACGATGGCCTTGATCTCGGATGCGAAGATCAGCTGACCATCGTGGACGGCGTAATTGAAAGGTTTGACGCCAAATCGGTCGCGCGAGCAGAAGACCGAACCGTCCGTGCGGTCCAGGATCGCAAAGGCCCACATCCCGTTGAACCGCGTGACGCAGTCCCGCCCCCAATAATGAAAGGCGGCGAGCACGACTTCCGTGTCGCCTTCGGTTCGGAACTGCGCGCCTAAAGCGAGTAGTTCTTCGCGCAGCTCCAGGTAATTGTAGATCTCGCCGTTGAAGACGAGGCTGTATCGATCCGCGTATTCGAAGGGCTGATCGTTGTCGCGCGAAAGATCGATGATCGCTAGGCGGCGATGGCCCAGGATCGCTCGCGAACCGTAGCGTTTCACGCCCCAGGCATTCGGCCCGCGATGCTCCATGGTGTGGAGCGCCTGCGTGAACCGATCTTCAGCGAAGCCACCGCCTTCCTTCAGATCTACGATACCGAATATGCCGCACATGATACCCGCCTATTCGCAGGTCTGGCGCCAGATGCCACGCATATCGAGAACGTGCCCCCGCGGACACGGCATTGCCTTAAACTCGCGGTGATCGACCAGCAGGAGATGGAGGTCGGCCTCGGCCGCATCTTCGGTATCGGTGAGACTGGCCCCTTCCAGTCCGGAGGGCAGCTCTTCGATATTGGGTTCGATGAGCTTGACCGTGCCGGTGTGCGAGCCCGCCAATTGTCGCGCGATTGCGAGCGAAGGGCTATCTCTCAGATCGTCGATATCCGGTTTGAAAGCCAAACCATAACACGCGAGCGTCAGGTTCTCTTGCGGCTGCCCGGTCTGTTCGCTCAGGCCGCGTAGCGCCTCCTCGACCTTTCGCATGACCCAGCCGGGCTTGTCGTCGTTGACGTTGCGCGCGGTCCTGATCAACCGCGCTTCTTCAGGTGCTGACGATACGATGAACCAGGGGTCGCAGGCGATACAGTGCCCGCCCACGCCCGGCCCGGGCTGGAGCACGTTCACGCGGGGGTGGCGATTGGCCAGTTCGATCAGTTCCCAGACATCGATGCCCAGTCTGTCGCAGATGATCGACAGTTCGTTGGCGAAAGCGATGTTGACGTCGCGAAAGCTGTTTTCCGTAAGCTTGCACATTTCCGCCACCCGCGGACTGCTTGCGCGAATGCACGTGCCCGTCACGAACCGGCCATACAAGCGGGCGGCACGTTCGGAACATCGCGCCGTCATGCCGCCAATCACGCGGTCGTTCTCGATCAACTCCTGCATCACCTTGCCGGGCAAGACGCGTTCGGGGCAGTAGGCTATGTTGATATCGGCGTCATCGTCGGCATCTTGAGGGAAACTGAGGTCGGGCCGTTCCTCGGCCAGCCAACCGGCCATCTGTTCCGTCGCGCCCACGGGAGAGGTGGATTCCAGGATCACGATATCGCCCGTCTTGAGCACCTTGGCGATCGAACGCGCCGCCTGTTCGACGAATCGCAGATCGGGTTCGTGATCCGGCCCCTTGAAGGGCGTCGGCACGGCGATGAGAAACGCCTGCGATGCCTCCGGGGCGGTTGACGCGCGCAGGGCGCCGCTGCTCACCGTCTGCGAAACCACTTCGGCAAGCCCCGGCTCGACGATGTGGATCTCGCCGCGATTGACTGTCGCCACGACGTCTTCCTTGACGTCGACGCCGAGGACGCGAGCGCCGCGCGACGCCAGCATGGCTGCGGTCGGAAGGCCGATATAACCGAGGCCGATCACGGCGATCTGTTCGGAATTCTCAGTCATGACTAACGCTCGATACGGTTCCCATCACAGCCGGAGATCGCTTTCGTCCGCCGCGAACAGATGTTTGAGATCATAAAGGACATGATTGTCCGCACCAAAAGCGCGGACGGCGTCCACGCCCATCGCACGAAATTCTTCGTGTGCCACGGCCAGGACGATTCCGTCATAGCGGCCCAGTTCGAGTTCGCTCACAAGCCCGAAGCCATATTCCTCGCGGCAGGTTTCGTCCGAGGCAACGGGATCGTAGACATCGACGTCCAGGCCGAATTCCCGCATTTCACCCACGAGATCAGCCACCTTCGTATTGCGCAGATCGGGGCAGTTCTCCTTGAACGTCACCCCTAGAACCAGCACGTTGGCTCCCTTGACGCGGATGTCGCGGTCTATGAGTGCCTTGACGAGTTGCTGGGCGGCATAGGCGGCCATGCCATCGTTGGTCCGGCGACCGGCGAGGATTATTTCGGGGCGGCAGCCGATCGCTTCCGCCTTGTAGGTCAGATAATACGGATCGACGCCGATGCAGTGTCCACCGACCAGGCCGGGGCGGAAGGCGAGGAAGTTCCACTTCGTCTCTGCGGCCTTCAACACTTCTTCGGTGTCGATGCCGAGGCGATTGAAGATCATCGCCAGCTCGTTGATCAGCGCGATGTTGAGGTCGCGCTGCGTGTTTTCGATGACCTTCGCGGCTTCGGCTACGCGAATTGAGGATGCGCGATGGGTGCCGGCACGAATGATCGAGGCGTAAAGGTCATCGACGAATTCGGCCGCCCCTTCATTCGATCCGGAGGTGATTTTTAGAATGTCCGGAAGCCGTCGGGCGCGATCGCCGGGATTGATGCGTTCGGGCGAATAGCCCGCGCTGAAATCGCGGTTGAACGCCAGGCCGGATGTCTGCTCGAGGATCGGTACGCAATGCTCTTCGGTCGCGCCTGGATAGACGGTCGATTCGTAGATGACGACGTCGCCGCGCTTCAACACCGAGCCCACGGCTTTGGAGGCAGAAGTCAGCGGGGACAGATCCGGGCGTCTCTGATCGTCGAGGGGGGTCGGCACGGTCACGATGAAGGTGCGGCAATCCTTCAACGCCTCGATATCGCAGGTGAACGACAGGCGCGGCTGAACCGCCGTCAGTTCGGCCTCCGTCAATTCCAGGGTCGTATCGATGCCGGCGGTCAATTGTTCGACGCGGCGCGGCGAGATGTCGAAACCCACGACATCCATGGAACATGCGAATTCGACCGCAAGGGGCAAGCCCACATAACCCAGGCCGATGACGGCGATCCGGGGTTCGGAGATGGGCGGCAGAGTGGGCGACATAGCGGCGGGAGCGTTCATGGGTGTCGTCTTATGCTGAAGCTTGAGAGATCGTGAAGCCGCCCGCTGGTTGGCAGAACTGAGGTTCAGAGCGCTTTCGATAATCGCAGATCACCGAGCAGAAGGTCGTTCGAGAGTTGGCTGTCCCCACCGTCGACGTCAAGGGCCAGCAGGACGGCTTGGCAGTTCGCGGGCACGGCGAAGGACAAGCGCAGTCCCGTCTCACCACCCTGTGTGGTGCGGCTTTGCGTGAAAGGAAGCGATTGCCCGGTCTCGCTTTGGCCGCCAAGGCAGCCGAGTGTCCATTCGGTGGCATCGAGAAGCTCGGACGCGCCGCCTTGCACTTTCGCCGAGAACACATAGCGGCCCGGATCGAGGAAGAGGATCTTGGACGCGGCCCTGCCGGCTCTTCCGGGGTTGGCGTAGATCGACATCACCGTGCCCCCCAGAGGCTGAGCGCCGTAACCGTCGACCTCGGCGAATTGCCAGAGCATGATGTTGCCGCGCCTATCCAGCCAATCGGCCCGAAGCTCGGGCGACACGAGAATTTCGGGATCGCCGAGATCGAAGCGGATGAAGACGTTGCGCGCCAGGTCCAGCAGCCCCGCGCTCACCAGCCGCGATGTCAGCCCGTTGTAGATTTCGTCACGCCTGGCGAATTGGCGGACGTTTTCGGACCGGATTATGTACTGATAGAGGATGCGGGGGTCCTCGGTCCTCTCCATCGCGAAGAGAAGGAAGTCGTCTAGCCATGGCGGATTGTCGGCCATGATCTCGCGAAAATCCGGCTCGATACCGGGGATCTCGATGGCGCGGGCAAGATTGGGAAAGAACAGATCCCACGATCTCTCGCTGGTCCTGAGCGCCGTATCGTAGGAGCGCAAAACCAGTCCTAGGTCATTGCTTTCGACGCCCTTGCGAATGAGCAGGGCTTGCGTTCCCAGATCTCGGCGAGAGACTTCGTTGGACAGTTCCACGAGGGCGAAATCGGGATCGCTCTCCAACGTGCCGGTTTTCGATATCGCAAGTAGGCGGAGAGCTCCGGGGTTGAGCGCCATTACGCGAAGGGAGTTGCGTAGCGGCTCAACTATTTCCGGAGCGCCGAGCTTGTTTTCCAGCGCCCTGCTAGCGACCACGGCTGCCATCTTCGGCGCGGCGATCGGTTCGTCTGCCTTCAGCATGACGGCGATTTGCGGTCGGAGGCTGCGGAAGGACATGACGGTCGCATGCCATGCGCTGGCGAACATGAGCACCAAAGCAACGGCAATTACGCTGAGCCGGAATGACCGGCGATTGGCGACAAGCTCCATCGACATTTTTCCGGCGCAGCCTTACCGATCCGCGCGGACGTCTTCGTCCGCCGACGAACCGTATCCGTAGCCGTACCCGTATCCATACCCGTAGCCGGCCTGGCGCTGGTCGAGCTTCGTCAGCACTGCACCGAGGATCTTTGCCCGGACATTGCGGAGGCGAGAAATGGCGGATTTGAGCCCGCGAAGCGCGACGCCTCCGGCTTCGATCACCATGATGGACCCTTCGACGGAACGTGAGATCAAAGGCGCATCGGCCAGCCCGAGCAAGGGCGGCGCATCGATAACGATGTGATCGTATTCTTCCGAGAGCTGGGCGATAAGGACCGGTAGACGCTCGGAACTGAGAAGTTCGGCGGCATTGGGCGGCGTCGGCCCTGACGGCATGACGTGGATCGGCAATCGCGCCACGGAGGCGGTAAGGCCGCGCCAGTCGTCATCGCCCGCCAGATAATTGGCGAATCCCGTGTCGTTCGGGATTTCGACGAGGTCCGCGATCGAGGGCGAGCGCATATCGGCGTCGATCAGGAGCACCTTCTTGCCGGCCCTTCCCAATACGGATGCCAAAGCGTAGCTCGTCGTCGTCTTGCCCTCGGCTGGTCGGGAGCTTGTGACCATCATCGACCGCGGAAGGCCGTGAGACGAGGCGAAGGCCAGGTTCGTTCGGATGGACAGGAAGGCTTCGCTGATCTCGGACTTGACGTCCTCGACCTGATGGTAAGCCAGATCGGGATCCGTTTCAGGCACGCTGCCGAGAAGCGGAATACCCAGCGCCGGTTCCACCTTGCTGGGTTCGCGCAGGCCCTCGTCCATCTGTTCGAGGATGATGGCTGCGACGGCCGCGAGACCAAGGCCGAGCAAAAGCGCCAGCGCGAGGTTGATCGGGAGGCTGGGCGAGGACGGCCGCTGCGGGATGCGCGCACGGTCGATGATCGAGATATTGCTCGCTTCGACGCCGGCGACGCCGATTTCCTTGTAACGCTGAAGCAGCGCTTCATAGAGCTGCCGGTTCGTATCGGCTTCGCGCTTGTAGATGTTATACTGAATGCTGTCGCGCTCCTGGTCCGACAGTTCTCCGCGCAGCGCGTTGACCTGCTGTTCCAGCTCCTGTTCGCGAGAGACGGCAGCCTGATAATTGCCGGACCGCGACTGGCGCACGCGCGCCTCTTCGCGCGCGATGCTCGAATCGATCGCATCGAGCTGGTTCTGGAGCGCCCGGATTTCCGGGTAGCCGGGCTCGAACTGAACGCTCAGGCGGCTGATGTCGGCGGCGATGATCGCACGCCGCTCACGCAGGTTGAGGAGAGTCGGATTGCGCAGGGCTTCCGCGGTGGAGTCGGAAATGCGAGCCTGGCTGGCAGCCTGGATACGCTCGTCCCGCGCCCGGTTGAGAGCTTCGTTCAGCTGCTCCAGCTCGGCAGAGACCAGCGTGCGGGCAGACGTCGTATTCCCGTCCGCATCGCGCGAGATGCTCAAGGTCACGATACCGCGCTCGGCCGCGTAATTGGCTGCCTGACGTTCGGATTCCTCCAATCGCTGGCGAAGCTCTTCGAGGCGGTTTTCAAGGAAGGTGCGCGCATCGGCCGTGGATGCGAAACGGCGGTCGGCGCTGGCGGCCCGGAATTGTTCGACCCAGGCATTGGCGATCTCGGCTGACAGGACGGGATCCGCGCTGGTATAGCCTACATCGACCAGGGCCGAACCGCGCACCGGAACCACCTGAAGGTTTTCCAAAAGAAGATCGACGGCGCGGCGTTGTTGCAATTCGACCATTTCGCGTACGTCCGGCCCATCTGCCGAACCCGCGATGGATTCGTCGGCCAATCCGTGGGAGGCGATGAAGCGCTCGTCATCGGCCAGGCGCAGCACCCGCGCGACGCGCTCTGCCAGAGAACGCGCTTCCAGAAGGGAATATTGCGTCTGGAAGAATTCCTGGTCTTGCCCCGCGACTTCCGGTTCCAATCCTTCGACCTGCGTGACGTTCTTCAGCGTCCGGCTAATTTCGATCCGCGCTTCGGCGGTGTAGAGCGGGGTCGCGAGCAGAGTGAGGATAAGGCTCGCGACCAGGGACGCGACGACGATACCCAAAAGCACCCATTTCCAGCGCTGGGCGGTGTTCCACAGTTGCAGGACGAAAGGCGGCGCACCGGAAAACACCGAAGCGTTCTCGGTCTCGGATTCGAACTGCTCGTCCGCGACGGGCTCCATGGACCTGTCCATAATCGTAACTGTCTCGGTTTAGCTGTTTTGCAGCAGGAGGATGAGCGGCGAGCTCAAGAGAGGGGCAAGTTGCAGGAAGTCACGGAACATGCGGCGCTGAGGCGAATCTCCGACGACGATCACGTCGTTTGCGAATATTTCCGGGTCGGGGTAATTGCCCCGCCGGATCGCTTCGAGATTGTAGATGCCGGCGTAGCGCTGGCCGGCGACCTCGCGGAAGACCACGACGTCTTCCAGCTTCGCAAACTCTGTCGTACTGCCCGCAAGCGCAACCGCCCGGAGCAAGGACATCTTGCCGACCACGGGGAACGAGCCGGGTTTCGCGACCTGCCCGTCGACGGTTACGACCCGATTGATCGTTTCCTTCAGATTGACCGTCACCTGCGGGTCGCGCACGTAAGCGGCCGAGAGGCGCTCGGAAAGCACGGCTTCGATTTCCGAAAGCGTCATGCCCGCCGCTTCGATCGATCCGGCCAGGGGGAAGGAAACCCGCCCGCTCGAATCCACCTGCACTTCGCGTTCGGCCAGATCGTCGATTCCGAAGACACCGATCGTCAGTCGATCGAACGGGCCGACCAGATAAGGCCGATAGTCTCCGATGGCATCGACGCGTCCGGGCACGGGCAGCTCGGTTCCAGCCTCGACGGCCAGCCCGGGGGCACCGCCGAACGGCGGCGTTGTCGCACAGCCGGAGAGTCCCGCAGCGAAGGCTATGGCCGCAACTGGTTTCCAGCGGGCCAGAATCATTGTGCCAAGTTTCATCGGCTGACTTTTCCCAGTAGGATTCGTGATCCCGAATATCCCCGTGCCATCCAGACACTTGCGAAAACGAACAGGCAGGCGAGCGAGGGCGTTCGCAACGGGTAGTCGACCACACTGCCCAGCGCAAGCAGTCCCGTCGTCGCGATTCCAAGATAACCGAGTGTTATCGCGTCGCTTCGTTGTCCTCGCTGCGCAAAAATTCCCCGCACGCCCACAAGCCAGCAGGCCACGGCGCCGGAGAGCAGAAGCAGGCCTGGAAAACCAAACGTTAGGAAGACCTCGAGCCAGTCGTTATGGGCGTGGTTGACGTATCTGAAACCGAGATCGTCCATCGGTTCGGCGATCTTGAATGCCTCGACGAAGGATCCCGCACCACTTCCGAACGGGAAGTATTGCCACGCCATTTCCGGGACGATGTTCCAGATCAGCAAGCGACTTTCATCCCCGGCGTCTGTTTGCAGGATGCGGTCCAGCGTTCCCGAGGTCGGAATGGTGAACATGGCGAGCCCCACCAGAATGAGAAGGCCGGCCGCGCCCGCTTTCCAGAGGAAAGGCACGCTCGCACGCGCCTTGCGCTTGTCGTCATGCAGGCGGCCGAGCACGGCAGGGCCGCGAAACAGCAGAATCGCTATGGAGAGGCCGACCAGGCCGAGCACGAACCCGCCGCGCGATCCGTTCACGGCCAGAGCGGCCAGGACGAAAAGCGCTCCGGTGGCTGCCATAGCTTTCTGAAATGTGCTGGTCCGTCTGTTCTTGGTATCGCGGCTGGCGAGATAGGCGAACATCGGAAAGAGCGTCGCCAGGAACATCGCGTGATGGTTGCGATTGGAGAAAAGGCCCACCAGCGTACCGTCATTCGTGATCCGATAGAGATACAAAGGACCGTTCGGCGGGCCTTGCAATTGCAGGATGCCGAGCAGGATGCTGACAAAGCCGATCGTCACGATCCAAAGGATCAGTCGCAAATGCGCCGCATTCGACAGCCTCACTGCAAGCAAGAGCGCCGCGAATGGTATTACGAGCGACAGGAAAGCGTTCCATCCTCCGGGCGGATTGAGAGTGAGAGGCCGCCAGACAGGACCGAGTTCGGCCGCTTGTCCGATCTGAACGAGAAGTTCGTGTCCCGGCAATCGAGACCACAGCGCATACGGCAACGGCACAAGATGCAGGAGCAGGAGCAAGGCCGTAAGCAGAAGGAAATGGAACAGGATGCGATGCGGCCGCGCTTCTTCGCGTGTCAGCGTCAGCAAGCCGTAAAGCATCGCTCCTGCCGCCAGCGGGCGCAGTATAATCAAAGACAGGACGTCGGCGCGCGATCCCCCGCCAAGAAGAAAGACGAGAACCAAAAAGCATGCGGCGACCCAGAATTCGAGGTCGGGAATACGCTTAAATTTGGAAAAGGGCTTCACACTATCTCACCGAACTTCGAAGAGCCGGTACCTATGGTAGATGGATGGCGAAGGCGCCTAAGCGGGCCGTGTGACGCTGTCAATCGATCCCGCGCGCCCGCGCCAGTCAAACCAACCCGATATCCGGCGCATCTTCCTGTTTCATGCCCACCACGTGATAGCCCGCATCGACGTGGTGTGTTTCGCCCGTCACGCCCGATGACAGGCGCGAGAGGAGATAGAGGCCGGCGCCGCCGACATCTTCGATCGTCACATTGCGGCGCAGGGGCGAGTTCAGCTCGTTCCATTTGAGGATGTAGCGGAAATCGCCGATCCCGCTGGCGGCGAGAGTCTTGATGGGGCCGGCGCTGATCGCATTGACGCGGATGTTCTGCGGGCCGAGATCGTTGGCGAGATACTGCACACTGGTTTCCAGTGCGGCCTTGGCGACGCCCATGACGTTGTAATGCGGGATGACCTTTTCGGCGCCGTAATAGGTCAGCGTCAGGATCGAGCCACCGTCCGGCATCATCTCCGAAGCGCGCTTTGCCACCGCGACCAGTGAATAGGCCGAGATGTTCATCGTCATCAGGAAATTGTCGAGGCTGGTGTCGACATATTTGCCGCGCAGCTCGGTCTTGTCGGAAAAGCCGATCGCGTGGACGACGAAATCGATCGTCTCCCAACGCTGTTTCAGCGTGTCGAACGCCCGGTCGAGCGCTTCCATGTCCGCGACGTCGCATTCGAAGACGAAATCGCTGCCGAGCTGGGCGGCGAGGGGCTCGACGCGCTTCTTGAGCGCTTCGCCCTGATAGGAGAAGGCCATTTCCGCGCCCTGATCGGCCAGTTCCTTGGCGATACCCCATGCCAGCGACTTGTCGTTGGCGAGGCCCATGATCAGCCCGCGTTTTCCGGCCATCAATCCGCTCATGCTTCGTCCTTCTCCAGTTCGCGTTCGTTCGCCATTTCGCGTTCGAGCGCGCTGCGGCGATCATCGTCGTTGTGCCCAAGGAAATTGATCTCCTCCTCGGGCGTTTCGGCCAGGGCCGCGTTCAGTTCGGCCCCGATAACCACTCCGAGCCCGACCAGCCAGAAGAAGAATAGCGCGACCATGATTCCGGCCAGGCTCCCATAGGTCAGATTGTAAGTGAAGAAGCTGCGCAGCACCATCGGCAGCAAGGTCGTCACCGCCACCCACCACAGCGTGGTGAACAGCACGCCGGGCCATTTGGGATAGCGGCGCGAGCGATAGCGGGCGGGCGTCAGCGTGTAGAAAATGAGATAGAGCGATCCGAACAGGCCGAAGGCGGGCACTATGCGCGACAGGCGCAGCGCCTGAACCCAATCGACGAGGTCTGGGAAATAGGCGTCGATCACCTGCTGCGCCGCGCCGATGACGAATTGCGCGATCAGCGACAGCATTAGGAGCAAGACTGCGCCGAGAATGACCCCGCTCGAAAACAGGCGGTATTTCCAGAACGCGTGCGTCAGTTCGGTGCCATAGGCCCGGCGCAATATGTCGCGGATCGTCTCGATCAGGCTGCCGACCGTCCACAGCGCGACGAGCGCGCCCAGCCATAAAAGCCAACCGCTGCGCGCCTCGATCACGTCGCGCGCGACCGGCTCGATCACGTTCCCGACGACCGGGGGAAGGGCGTAGAGGACGGCGTTGATGCTCGCCGCGCGCTCGCTTTCCTCGCCGATCAGCGAGAACAGGGCCGAGCCGAGAATGAAGAAGGGGAAGATCGAGAACATCGCCAGATAGGCGAGATTGCCCGCATGGATGAAGCCATCGTTGAAGGTGCCGATCGCCGCGCGCTTCGTCACCGCCCAGGCGCGGGTGCCCGGACCGATCCTGTCGACCACGCGCTCCTGCAATTTTTCGGCATATTTGCGCCGCGCTTCCGGCGAGAGGGAACGAACCTCGCGGTGCTCGGGGGGCGGAAGTTTGGCGGGAGGCAAGATTTACGCCCCGAGGCCGGCCCGCGGATCGCCCTCGTCCTTCCACCCGTCGAGCCGTTTGGCGAGCTCGCCGAGATCGTCGGGCAGCTGGATTTCGAGCGTCACCAACTGATCGCCGCGCGCGCCGGATTTGGTCGTGAAGCCCTTGCCCTTCAATCGCAGCTTGGTCCCGCCGCTGGTGCCGGGCTTGATCGTCATCATTACCGGGCCGTCGACCGTGGGGACGCGCACCTTGCCGCCGTTCACCGCCTCGTCGAGCGTGATCGGCAGGTCGAACCGGACATCGTCGCCGTCACGGCGGTAGAGCGGATGGCTCTCGATATCGATAGTGACCAACCCGTCGCCCGCGCCGCCGGGCCCTTGCTGCCCCTTGCCCTTGAGGCGCATCTGCGTGCCGCTCTCGACGCCCTTCGGCAGTTTCAGGTCGATCGTCTTGCCATCGGATAAAGTGATGCGCTGCTGCTTCAAGGTCGCGGCATCGACGAAGGGAACGCGCAGGCGATAGGCGATGTCGGCGCCCTTCTGCGGGGGCGGGGCGCGGCGCCCCTGCCCGAAAGCGTTTCCCCCACCCATATTGGGATTGCCTCTCTGGCGACCGCCACCGAACAATCCGTCGAAGATATCGCCGAGATCGACTTCCTCGCCGCCGCCGAAACCCTGGAAGTCCTGCGCGCGAAAGCCGCCGCCCGCATTCGGGTTGAAGCCGCCGCGGCCCCCTCCTCCGCCCATACCTGCAAACGGGTTCGCCGGATTGCCGTCCGCATCGATCTCGCCCCGGTCGAAGCGGGCGCGCTTGTCCTTGTCGGACAGGAGATCATAGGCATTGGTGACTTCGGAAAACCGCTCCGCTGCCTTGGGATTGTCCTTGTTGCGGTCGGGATGCAGCTCCTTGGCAAGCTTGCGATAGGCGCTCTTGATCTCCGCTTCGGAGGCGGTGCGCGCGACACCGAGGGTGGAATAGGGATCGGCCATGCTGTGTCAGCTAGGTGGGGCGGCGCCCAAGGGCAAGCGCGCACCGCTTTTCCGGGGCGGCTTTTCAGGCGCGGCAGGTGACGCTAGGGCGCGGGCATCGCAGCAGGAGGATCGAGCGATGGAACAGGCCCGCAGCGCCATTGCGCAGACCGATCCCTTCGCCCTGTTCGAGGCGTGGTTCGAAGAAGCGCAGAAATTCGAGCCCAACGATCCCAACGCGATGGCTTTGGCGACCGCGACGCCCGATGGCGCGCCGTCGGTGCGGATGGTCCTGCTGAAGGATCGCTCAAGCGACGGGTTCACCTTCTACACCAATGCCGAGAGCCGCAAGGGCCAGGAAATCCGCGCCAATATGCAGGCCGCGCTGCTGTTTCACTGGAAGAGCCTGCGCCGCCAGATCCGCATCGAAGGGCCGCTGAGCGAGGTCAGCGCTGGGGAGGCCGACGCCTATTTCCATTCGCGCCCGCACGATTCGCAGATCGGTTCGGCGGCGAGCGACCAGTCGCGCCCTCTGCCCGATCGCCAGACCTATCTCGACCGGATCGAGGAACTGGCGCGCCTTTATCCCGAAGGCGATGTGCCGCGTCCCGCGCAGTGGACCGGTTTTCGCCTGAGCCCGCGCCGGATCGAATTCTGGCTCGACCGTCCCAACCGTCTCCATGACCGCCGCGTGTTCGAGCGTGCGGGACCGGATGCGGACTGGGCCGACACGCTGCTCTATCCGTGAGGCAGAACACCCCGCCCGATCGCGCGCTTTTGACGCGCAGCGCCGCCGCCGCCTCTATCACGGTGGCGCTGCTTCTGGTTGCGCTCAAGGCGTGGGCGAGCTGGCGGACGGGATCCACCGCGATGCTGGGAAGCCTCGCCGACTCGACGCTCGACCTCCTTGCCAGCGGGATCACGCTGTTTGCCGTCTGGTTCGCCAGCAAGCCCGCCGACCACAATCACCGTTTCGGCCACGGCAAGGCGGAAGCGGTCGCTGCGATGGTCCAGGTGATGCTGATCACTGTCTCGGCGGCGGGAATCGCGCTGAGAGCGGGCGAACATCTGCTCGGCGGACAGGAGGTCGAGGCGGCGGGCGAAGGCATCGCGGTTTCGGTCATCGCGATTCTGGCCACGTTCGGTCTGCTCGCCTGGCAGCGATACGTGATCTCGCGCACGCGGTCGGTCGCGATCCGCGCCGATTTCGCGCATTATCAGTCCGACCTGCTACTGAATCTCGCCGTGATTGCGGCCCTCGTGCTTGACACCGTGCTGGGCCTGAGCGGCGCCGATCCCGTGTTCGGCCTGCTGATCGCGGTCTGGCTGGTGCGCAGCGCCTGGCGCGCGGGCAGCGAGGCGATCGAGCATCTGATGGACGCCGAATGGCCCGAGGACAAGCGGCGGCGCCTGATCGAGGTGGTCGCGTGCCATGACGAACTGTCCCGGCTTCACGATTTGCGCACCCGTACCAGCGGCGATGTCGACATCGCGCAATTCCATATCGAGATGGACCCGGACCTGACCGTGCGCGAGGCCCATGACGTGCTGGAACGCGTGGAAAACGATCTCGAACAGGCGTTTCCCGGCCTCGAACTGTTCGTTCATATCGATCCGCGCGGCCAGATCGACGATCCCGGCAACACGCTCGTCGAAGCCAACGAATTCGAGAAACTGGAGAAGCGCCTATGATCCGCCTGCCCTATTGGCATGTCGATGCCTTTGCCGATCGCCCGTTCGCGGGCAATCAGGCGGCGGTGATGCCGCTGGACGCATGGCTGGACGAAGCGACTCTGCTGGCGATCGCGGAAGAGAACAATTTCGCCGAGACCGCCTTCCTCGTGAAGGACGAGACGGGCGAGGCGGACTGGGAACTGCGCTGGTTCACGCCGACGATGGAGATCCGCCTGTGCGGCCACGCCACGCTGGCGAGCGGCCATGTGCTGCTGGAGCGGGATGGGGGGGATCGGGTCACCTTCCGCACCCGGCGCGCCGGCCTGCTGGAGGTGGCGCGCAGCGAGGCGGGATATGAGCTTGGACTGCCCCTCATCGAGACTGCGCCCGATAGCTGGCCCGAAGCGGTCGCGCTGCTGGGGGCGGAGCCTCGTGAGATCTGGCTGAGCCCCGAGCGCTACGGCGTCTATCTGTTCGACAGCGAAGAGCAGGTCCGTGCGCTCGATCCCGACCTACGTGGCCTTGGCAAGCTCGGGGACGACCAGTTCATCTGCACCGCGCCCGGTGCGCGCACGGATGTGGTCAGCCGCGTCTTCGTGCCAGGCGGCGGCGTGGACGAGGACAGTTTCACCGGCTCCGCCCATGCCTGTCTCACCCATTTCTGGACCGAGCGGCTGGGGCGCGACAGCTTCACGGCGCATCAGGCCTCGCACCGGGGCGGCGATGCGACCTGCCGCCGCGAGGGCGACCGCGCCATTCTGGGCGGGCAGTGCGTGACCGTCGTCGAAGGAACGTTCCTGCTGCCGCAGGAATAAGGTTCAGCTTTCGGGATACAGCTCGATCACGTCGGCGGCCTGTTGCAGCATCGCCTCGCGCTGCGGCGCATCGGAATGGCCGAGCCGCACCATGGTCAGCTTCTTGCTCGGCGATATCAGCACATATTGGCCCATATGGCCGATCATCGCGAACAGCGAATGCGGCGCGCGATCGGGGAAGAGCGGGTGTTCGGCCCCGGTCATCCCCTTCACCGGGCGGTTGAGCCAGGTCTGAAAGCCGTATTGCGGACTTTCGGGGCTCGGCGTCACCATCTTCTCGACCCAGGCGCGCGGGACCAATTGGGTGCCGCGATATGAGCCCTTATTGCGCAGGAAATCGCCGAACCGGGCATAGTCGCGCGCCGTCGCGTGCATCAGGCTGCCGCCGATCAGCGTGCCCGCCGCGTCGAATTCGGGCACGATCGAGGTCATCGCCAGCGGCTCGAACAGCCGCGCCTGGAGATAGGTGGCGACGGCGCGGCGGCGGATGTCGGGATCCTCGCTGTCGGTCAGCGCCCGTGCGGCGATATCGGCGAGGATGACGGTGGTGTTGCTCGAATATTCGAATTTCGATCCGGGTTCGGCCTCCAGCGGCTGCTCTTCCGCCCAGCGCGCCATGTCGTCGCGCCCGTCGAGGAACAGCATCCTGACCTCGCTCGATTCGGTGGGCACCGGCCCCGCTTCGGTGTGGTCGAGCCCGGATCGCATCTGCAACAGGTGGCGCAAGGTTATCTCGCTGCGCGGATCGCCGGGGCGCTGCCAGCCTGGAACCGGGGCAGGCTCGTCGAGCCTCAGCCGCCCGTCGGCTACCAGCATCCCTATCATCACCGCCGTAATCGTCTTCGCCATCGACCAGCTGACGAAGCGGGTGTCCTTGTCGTAACCCGGCGCATAGCGTTCCGCCGCGATCGTGCCGCCATGCATGAGGACGACCGCTCGGGTCTCGCCCAGCCCCTCCATCGTGAACAGATCGTCCACCTGCCGGGCAAGCTGGCGAGTCGGCGCGCCGGGATTTTCCGTAACCGCGCCAAGCGCTTCCTCGCTCAGCGGCGGTTCGCCCACCGGCTCCGCATCGCCGCATCCGGCGAGGCCTGTGGCAAGGGTTGTGGCGAGCATGATGGAGGCGATAAGGGGGCGGGGCCGCGAGAACATGCGGCGTCACTCGCACGGAGATTTCCCGCTTGGCAACGCCTAATTCCCCTTCACGCGCCAGCACCCAGAAACGCCGCGCCTGGCCCTGGATCGTGGTGGCGGCGGTCGTGCTGCTGGCGCTCGGATGGTGGTATGCGCGCGACAATTTCAGCGGCGATGCCGAAGCGGGAACCGCCTATGCCGCGCGCGTCGCCTGCTCGTGCCGCCAGGTCGCGGGGCGCAGTCTGGAGGATTGCGGGAAGGACCTGATCGCGGGGATGGAGATGGTCTCGCTGAGCGAGGACGAAGAGACGCGCAGCGTCACCGCCAGCGTCCCGCTGTTGGCCAGCGCGACCGCGCGATACAAGCAGGGCTATGGCTGCGTGCTCGACCCCTGGGAGGATTGAGGCGGTTCGAGGCGGCAGTCTGACAGGTTCGGCGGCGGAGGTATGGGCGGCATAGGCGGAGGACAAAGGCGTTCGGGCGTTCCGGCTTCCCGGCAGGCACGTTTTGCGGCTTCATTCTGGTCCGCGGTCAAGCCGCTTTCCCTTCGATATCGCTCGATTTGCGCTCGATCTTCCGCCGAACAGATCGGCTTGCGCTTGATCGTTCCCAGGCGGCGCAGCGTATCAACACCGCAGGCGCGGGCCACATCGGGTGGGGCCTGGACCGGATGGTCCTTCGAGCAGCCGACCCCCAGAAATACGCCCTCCGGCTCGCCGACCCTTATTTCGTACTCATCGCCACCATTGCGCATCCCCACGGCAAGATAACCTGCGCTGTCGCGGTGGACGCTGGGAATGCCGAGCACCAGCGGTCCGGGCTTTTCGGACCCCTCGTCCTGGAAGCGCAGGCATCCGTCGATCAGCACGATGCGGCCCGAATAGGATGGCGGTCCTTCGAGGGTACAGACCGTAATCCGCTTTTGAGGAACACTCTCCCACCACTCCCGAGGTACGCCGCGCAAGAAGCGCGCGACGTCGGGAGCGATGGTATTGCTCGAGATAAATCCGAGCATACTGCCGGGAGGGTCCCGTTCCGCCACGACGCTTGGTGCGTTGGTTACGGTGCCATATCCCGAAGGCTCCAGGCGCATTCCGACGGTCGGCGGCGCATCGGTCGTCACGCCTGGAGCCGTCATTTCTACGACCAGGCGCGGCGGCGGGCCGAACTCGCCGTACCACCAGCGATCGGGGACGAAATAGAGGACGAACGGGATTGCGACGAAGGCCGCGAGTAGGACCAGTGCGAGCGGCGGCATGGGCTTGCCGCGCGGCGCGCCGCGTCGGCTCATGCAGGCTCGGTCGAATCGATCCAGCCGCCACCGACGACGCGCGTCCCGTGATAGAGGACGGCGGCCTGACCAGGCGCTACACCATATTCGGGATTGGCGAACCGGATCGTGACCGTCGCGTCATCGCCCAGCGGACCGTCCAGCGTCACCGGAACGGGCTTGGCGAGGCTGCGGACCTTGGCGGTCAGTTGTCCCGACGGCAGCGGGCCGATGCGATTGGTCTCGACGATCCGGGCCGAGCCGACCGCGAGCAGGCGCTTGGGGCCGACACGGACCTCGCGGCGCTCTGCATCGATGCCGACCACGTAGAGCGGTTCGAGCTGGCCGCCGATTTCGAGGCCGCGGCGCTGGCCGACCGTGTAATGGACCACGCCCCGGTGCTCGCCCAAGGTTTCGCCGGTCTCGGCATGGACGATCGCGCCGGCCACGCCGCCTTCGGGACGCATTTTCTTGACGATCTTGGCGTAATCGCCGTCGGGCACGAAGCAGATATCCTGGCTGTCGGGCTTGGCCGCGTTGCGCAGGCCCGCCGCTTCGGCCAGTTCGCGCACTTCCGATTTCGGCAGGCCGCCAAGCGGGAAGCGGAGATAGGCGAGCTGGCTCTCCGTCGTCGCATAGAGGAAATAGGACTGGTCGCGCGCCGGATCGTGCGCGCGGTGCAGTTCCGGCCCGGCTTCGCCCATCACCCGGCGCACGTAATGGCCGGTGGCGAGGCAGTCCGCGCCCAGCTCGCGCGCCATCGCGAACAGATCGGTGAATTTCGGTCCCATATTGCAGCGGATGCAAGGCACCGGCGTGCGTCCGGCGAGATATTCGTCGGCGAAGCTTTCGACGACATCCTCGCGAAAGGCGCTTTCGTGGTCGTGGACGTAATGCGCGATGCCCAGCCGGTCCGCCACGGCGCGCGCATCTGCGATGTCGTCGCCCGCGCAGCAGGCCCCCTTGCGGCCCGTCGCCGCGCCGTAATCGTAAAGCTGCAAAGTGATTCCGATCACTCGCGCGCCGCTCGCCGCGGCGAGCGCGGCGACGACCGAAGAGTCGACTCCGCCCGACATCGCGACCACGATGGTGCATTCGCTGGCCGGGCGCGGCAGGTCGAACAGGGCCGCGGCCCGCTCGGGAGAGAGCGGGGGCGCGATTTGGCCATCGGCAGGATCGGTCGGCAGGGCACAGAAGGGGGCGTTCATGACGGATCGGGCCTTACACGCCCGCGCCGATTTGCGAAACCGCCCGCGCGTCGCCCGTTCGGGTATGTCGGACCCGAAATCCTGGAGCTGGCGTGTTTCACGGATCGTTTACCACGTGGCCCTATACGCTGAAGTCATGTTCGAGGGGCACATCAAACATCTGGGACTGGACGAAACCGACGAATCGTCGGTTTTGCGCCACATGCGCTGGACCGATCTGGTCGCGCGGCTGGAAGCGACTCGCGAATTGCGCGCGGAACTCAAACGTTCGCACTCGTCCAGTTTCACAGCCTTCAGCGCCCAACTCGGCGAAGCGCCGGGCGATGGCGGGGGCACCGCCGAAAAAGACCAATTCGGTGAAAACGGCAAACGGGGCATTAACCAGGATGTTTTAAGCCATGGCAAATTCAGCCGGCGTAGACCGGTTGCAGTCGCAAACGACGCGGCGCATGGCGATAGAGACGACACATGATGCAAAACCAGGATATCCGGCCGGCACAGGTCATCGGCCCGCTCGGCGAGCCGCTTACGCTGGCGGATCTTCCCTCGCCGAAGACGAAACGCTGGGTGGTGCGGCGCAAGGCCGAGGTCGTCGCGGCGGTCAATGGTGGCCTTTTGACGATCGACGAGGTGCTGGAACGCTACGCCCTCACGCTCGAAGAATTCGCATCCTGGCAGCGCGCCGTCGACCGTTCGGGGATGCAAGGCCTTCGCGTCACCCGCATCCAGCATTATCGCGATCTCTACGAGCGCCAACTGAAATACTGACCGATTTCCGCCATTTGGCGACAGGAAGAGTTCCCGGCGGACGATCGCTCGGGAACCTTTCGTCGTTTTAAGGCCTGTTCAGACATTGCACCGCGCCACAGCGGAAAGAACAGGAGGAATTTTATGGGTTGGATTATCGCTCTTATCGTCGGCGGTGTCGCCGGCTGGCTCGCCAGCATGGTGATGAACCGCGATGCCTCGATGGGCATTTTCTGGAACATCGTCGTCGGCTGCATCGGCTCGATCATCGGCAACGCCATTGCAGGCCCGCTGCTGGGTGTTGGCGGCAGCGTGCAGGAATTCTCGTTGACCGGCCTCATCATCGCCATCGTCGGCGCGATCGTGTTGCTCGCGATCGTCAATCTGATCCAGCGCGGTCGCGTGCGGTAATCGCACCCGCGCCATACGGCTCGACAGAAGGGCGGCGGTCTTCGCGGACCGCCGCCCTTTTTCATGTGTTCAGTGCCCCGCGCCGCTCGCCGTTCGCAGGAGGCGATGGCCCCCCGGTCGAGCATCGCATTGCCCTTGCGTCGCGCGCGGAGTACGGCGGCAGGCACTATCCTTGCGGCGCGGTGGGGTTCCGAAGACTTGCGACCGCTGACCTATCCGTATAACACACCCGCCATCGAAGCGAGGCTGGACGAGCGATCCGATGAATTACGAAACCACCGTGAAGGGCTCCGACAGCCGACCGTATCAAGGCGAAGGCGACGCGCCGCTCGACGAGACGATCGTCGACGATAGCGCCGCCAACCGGACGAGCAAGCGCCCGCTGATCCTGATCGGCCTGCTGATCCTGGTTGCGATCGTGGGCTTTTTCGCCTGGCGCAGCTTCGGCGCGGACAGCGCGCCGGTGGCGGATCGCGATTCGCAATTGCCGACCGTCACGGTGATCGCGCCCGGCCAGACCACGGTCGAAGGCACGATCACCGCCACGGGCACGCTCGCCGCGCGGCGCGAAACGCCGGTCGGCGTGGTCGGCGAAGGGGGCCGGGTGGTCTCGGTCGCGGTCGAAGCGGGCGATTGGGTGCGCCAGGGGCAGGTCCTCGCCACCATCGACCGTTCGGTGCAGAACCAGCAGGTCCGCAGCGGCCGCGCGCAGATCGAGGTCGCGCGCTCGGAAGCCAATCTGGCGCAGGCCAATCTCGATCGCGCGCTCCAATTGGTGGAGCGCGGTTTCGTGTCGAAAGCCGATGTCGACCGCCTGACCGCCACGCGCGACGGCGCGGTGGCGCGGCTGCGCGTCGCCGAAGCGCAGGTGGGCGAATTGCAGGCCCGCAACGACCGGCTGAACATCGTCGCGCCCGCAGCGGGCCTAGTGCTGGATCGCAATGTCGAACCCGGCGCGGTGGTCGGCGCGGGATCGGGGGCGCTGTTCGTGCTCGCACGCGGGGGCGAGATGGAAATGCTGGCATCGGTGGGCGAAACCCAGCTTGCCAGCATCGGTCCGGGCGCCCCGGCCACGGTGACGCCGACTGGCTCGGACCGCTCCTTCAGCGGCCGGGTCTGGCAGGTTTCGCCCGTGATCGATCCGCAGAACCGGCAGGGCACGGTGCGCATCGCCATGTCCTATGCCGAAGGGTTGCGTCCCGGCGGTTTCGCCACCGCCGAATTGCAGAGCGGCACCGTCGTCGCTCCGGTCCTGCCCGAAAGCGCGGTCCTCTCGGATGACGAGGGCGCCTATGTCTATGTCGTCGATTCCGACAATATCGCGCAGATCCGCCGGGTCGAGACCGGCATGGTGACGCCGCAGGGGATCGTCATCGATAGCGGCCTGACCGGGCGCGAACGCATTGTGCTGCGCGCCGGCGGCTTCCTGACCGAGGGCGAAAGCGTTCGTCCGCAGCTGGCCCGCTGATGCCCGGCGCGCACCAGCCCGAGCGAGAGACAGTATGAATTTCCGCAATATCTCCGCCTGGTCGATCCGCAATCCAGTGATTCCCCTCGTGGCGTTCACCGCGCTGCTGCTCGCGGGGATCCTCAGTTTCGCGCAAATGGACGTCGTCAACAATCCCGACGTCGAATTTCCGGCGGTAAGCGTCTCGATCTCGCAACCGGGCGCCGCCCCGACCGAGATCGAAAACCAGATCACGCAGCGGGTGGAATCGGCCATCCGCTCGATCAACGGGGTCAAATCGCTCAATTCAACGGCGAGCGAGGGCAATTCCAACACCTTCGTCGAATTCGAGATCGGCACCGATCCCAACGATGCGGCGGTCGAGGTCGCGAATGCGATCGACACGATCCGGGGCAGTCTGCCCGACGGGATCCTGGAGCCGCGCGTTTCCAAGCAGGAGATTTCCGGCGGCTTCCTGGCGATCTACGCCGTCGAGGCCGACGACATGACGATCGAACAGCTGAGCTGGTTCATCGACGATACGATCGCCAAGCGGCTGCTCTCCGTCGAAGGGATGGCCGAGGTCAATCGTTTCGCCGGCGTCGATCGCGAGATCGAGGTGATCCTCGATCTGCCCCGGATGCAGGCCTATGGAATCACGGCGAGCCAGATCAATCAGGTCCTGCGCCAGACCAATATCGATGCGGCAGGCGGCGCGACCGAGGTCGGCGGCACGCGCCAGTCGGTGCGCGTCCTCGGCAGCACCGAAACCGCCTACGAACTGAGCCAGCGGCAGATCCAGCTCGGCAACGGCACGTCGGTGCGGTTGGCCGATGTCGCCACCGTGCGCGACGGGTATTCGGAGCGGACCTCGATCAGCAAGGTGCGCGATCGAGAGGTCGTCAATTTCGGCATGAGCCGCGCCAAGGGCGCCTCCGACGTCACCGTCTTCGCCGCCGCCGAAGAGGAAATTGCGGCGATCGAGGCGGAGAATCCCGGCATCCGCTTCATCCCCCTGTTCAACACGGTCGAATACACCGAAGAACAATATACCAGCTCGATGCGGGCGATGATCGAAGGCGCGATCCTGGCGGTCGTGGTGGTGTTCTTCTTCCTGCGCGACTGGCGCGCGACCGCGATTTCCGCCGTGGCGATCCCCCTCTCCGCGATCCCGACCTTCTGGTTCATGGATCTGCTGGGCTTCAATTTGAACACGCTCTCCCTGCTGGCGCTGGGCCTCGTCGCGGGCGTGCTGGTCGACGATGCGATCGTGGAGATCGAGAACATCGTGCGCCATATGCGCATGGGCAAGAGCGCCTATCAGGCGAGTATCGACGCGGCCGACGAAATCGGCCTGCCGGTGGTGGCAACCAGCTTCTGTATCGTCGCGGTGTTCCTCCCCGTCGGCCTGATGCCGGGCATTCCGGGTCAGTTCTTCAAGAATTTCGGCATCACCGTCGTCATCGCGGTGCTGATGTCGCTCGCCGTCGCGCGCATGATCACGCCGATGCTGGCGGCCTATTTCCTCAAGGCGCACGGCCATGCCGAGCACGGGGAGGGCCGCCTGATGGACAGCTATATGCGCGTCCTTCACTGGTCGCTCGACCACGACAAGTCCAAGCGGATGCGCGCCTCCTACCGTGATGTGGCGGCGCGGCCGTTCTATTATGCGCTGTCGATCCTCGCGGCGCTGGGGGCGGCCTTCTTCGTCATCACGACCTTCTTCATGGCCGATGGCGGGGACATGGTCCTCAATTTCATGTTCGGGATGCTGTCGCTGCTGATCGCGGTGCCGCTGGCCTTCTTCATCGGCCTGCTCGTCACCGCGCTGATCGGCGGCGCGGTGGGATCGCTGAGCGACAGCGGCGAGGGGTTCCTCGCCTGGAGCAAGTTCATGCTGAAGCGCCTCTGGGCGCGGCTTTTCGATCACCGGGTATGGATGCTGGGCGTGGGCTTCGTCGCCCTGCTGCTGACAGGCCTGTTGTTCGTCATCACCCCGTCCCAGTTCCAGCCGCTGACCGATAGCGACAACAGCCGGATCGAGATCGAAATGGTGCCCGGCACCACGCTGGAGACGACCGAGCGGGTTTCCGACCGCGTGGCGGAACTGCTCTACGAACAGCCCGAGGTCGAAATCGCGCTGGAACGCGTGCGCGAGGGCCAAGCGACGATCTACATCACGCTGAAGGAGGATCGCGACAAGAAGTCGGTCGAATTCGAACGCGATCTCGCGCCGACGCTGGCGCAGATCCCCGATGCGCGCGTCCGCTTCGCCTCGCAATCGGGCGGGTTCGGCAGCGGGCGCGACATCACGGTGATGCTCGCCGGGTCCGATCCCGACCTGCTCGAGGAGACCGCGGCGACGCTGGTCGAGCAGATGAAGGGGATCGATCTCCTCGTCGCGCCGCGCATCAGTGCCGACATCAACCGGCCCGAACTGATCATCGAACCGCGTCCCGACCTCGCCGCCGAACTGGGCGTGACCACGGCTGCGATCAGCCAGACGATCCGCATCGCGACCCTTGGCGAAATCGAGCAGAACGCTGCGCGCTTCTCCCTCTCGGATCGCCAGATCCCGATCCGTGTGAAACTGCCCGAACAATCGCGCGAATCGCTGATCACGATCGAGAACCTGCCGGTGCAGACCCGCAATGGCGGCAGCGTGCCGCTGGCGCGCGTGGCCGATATCAGCTTCGGTTCGGGGCCGACGACGATCCAGCGCTACAATCAGAACCGCCGCGTTCTGGTCGGCGCCGATCTGGGCCAGGGAGTCATCAAGGGCGACGCGCAGAAGCTGATCGACGAACTGCCGATCCTTCAGGACCTGCCGCAGGGCGTGATCCGCGATGTCGTGGGCGAAGACCAGTGGCAGCAGGAAATGATCAGTAGCCTGATCGTCGCCATCGTCGCCGGGTTCTTCCTCGTCTTCGCGGTGCTGGTCCTGCTCTACAAGCGCGTGATGAGCCCGCTGGTCAATATGACCTCGCTCCTCCTCGCGCCCTTGGGCGGGATCTTCCTCGTGTGGGTCACCGGCCAGCCGCAATCCATGCCGGTCTATATCGGGACGCTGCTCTTGTTGGGGATCGTCTCGAAGAACTCGATCCTCCTCATCGATTTCGCGATCGAGGCGATGGCGGAAGGTCAGCGCAAGTTCGAAGCGATCATGGATGCGGGCCACAAGCGCGCCCAGCCGATCGTGATGACCACGGTCGCCATGACGGCGGGCATGGTTCCGGTTTCGCTGTCGGGCTATATCGGCTCGGGCGACGGCGCCTCGCGCGCGCCGATGGGCACGATGGTGATCGGCGGCCTGATCATGTCGACGCTCTTGACGCTGCTGATCGTGCCGGCGGGCTTCAGCCTGGCCGACGGGATCGAACGGCGGCTCGGCCCATGGCTGCGCAACCGCTTCCTGACCTATCGTCCCGGCGACGAAGGACGTGACGGCCGACACGATCATGGCAACGAGCCGGAGACTGCCCCTGCCGAGTGATAGCCCCGGCGGGCGCATGAGCCCTTCCGGCCTGCGACGGGTGGTGCGCGGCGAGGTGGTGACGCAGGATCGCGCACGCCGGATGCGCTGGACCGCGACCGGGCTGCTGATCCTGATGGCGGTCGTCTTCGTGCTGTCGGGCCGCTATCTCGACATGCATCCCGCCTGGGGCTTCATCCACGCCTTTGCCGAAGCGGCGATGGTGGGTGGGCTTGCCGACTGGTTTGCGGTGACGGCGCTGTTCCGCCATCCGCTCGGCCTGCCGATCCCGCACACGGCGATCATCCCCGAAAACAAGGACCGCATCGCCGACACCATGGCGGGGTTCCTGCGCGAGAATTTCCTCACGGCACAGGTCGTCGCGCGCCGCATGGGGGCGATGAATCTGGCGGGCGCGGTGGGAAGCTACCTTTCCGATCCGGCGGCAACGCGCGATTCGCGGATCCGGGCGGGCGCGGGCGAACTGGTCGTGGAAGTGCTCGAATCGCTCGATCCCGAACGTCTGGGGACGCAGGTGCGCGCAGGCCTCGCCGCGCAGCTCGAAAAGCTCGAGATCGCGCCGCTGATCGGCGGGATGCTGGACGCGATGATCGCCGATGGCCGGCACAAGCTCCTGATCGACAAGATCATCCGCTGGGCGGGCCTCGTCCTCGAAGACAATGAGGAACTGGTGCGCGACATGGTCTCGAAGCGTGCCAACGCGGTGCTGCGCTTCACCGGCCTCGACGAGAGATTGGCGACCTCGGTGATCGACGGCCTCTACAAGCTGCTGGCCGAGGTGCTGGTCGATCCCGAGCATCCCTTGCGCAACAAGATCGAGGAGGGCTTGCAGGATCTCGCCCACGGCCTGCGCCACGATCCCGAGATGCAGGCGCGGGTGGAGCGGATGAAGACCGAGCTGATCCACAATCCGGCGGTCGGCGAATGGTGGCAAGGCGTGTGGGAGCGGGTGCGTGCGCGGCTGATCGACAGCATCCGCCAGTCGGGCGAGAGCGGCGGCTATATCGGCGAGACGCTGGCGGAACTGGGCGCGGCGCTACGCGACGATCCGCGCCTCCAGCAACAGATCAACCGCTTCGCGCGCCGCACCGCGGTGGGCGTGGCCACGCGCTATGGCGACCAGATCGTCCAGCTGGTGTCGGAAACCGTGCGCCGCTGGGATGCACGCACCCTGACAGACCGCGTGGAGGGTGCGGTCGGCCGCGATCTCCAGTTCATCCGCATCAACGGCACGCTGGTCGGCGGTCTGGTGGGCGTGACGATTCATCTGGTGAGCGGGTTGTTCTGAATCCCGTTTAAGTCAGGATTGGCCGGGCCAGGTGTATCCGGGCCCCGACCGCATCGTATAACGCAGCCGGGTGGTAAAGAACGACGCCATGGGACGTCCGGCCTCGTCGATCGCAGGTTCGAAGACCGCGCGCTGTTTCACGTCCATGCAGGCCGCGTCTCCGAAGCTTTCGGCCACGGTCATGTTGGTGACCACGCAATCCGTCACCGCGCCTTGTGCATCGACCATGATGCGAAGGTGCAGATCGGCCTGTTCGCCGTTGCGCAGCGCGCGTTGCGGATATTTGTCGATGAGGATGCGCTCGATCACGGGCGCGTTTGTCAGGCGAGGCGCGATTGCGCGCTCCGCCTGACGCTCCAGATCCACGCCCCACGACTTGACGAGATCGTCCATGCAGGCATTCATCGAACGATAGAGCGGCGCGAGCTGACCCGTTTCGAGCGTGATCGTGCCGACGCGCGGAGCGTCGATCTCGAGCGAGGCTTGCCCGTCCACCTCTGCGGGATCGAGCCGGGGAAGGCCATTTCTGCGCTCACGATCGTCGATGGCGGGTTGTGGGCGGTCTTTCCGGTCGGTGTCGATCTCGCCATTGCTGGCCAGCGCGTTCCCGTGCCCATCCAGGGACATTCCGCGAACCGAGAGAGGCGTCCAGTCCCCGGACGAACCGTATCGCCACGATGCTTGCGAATTCTTCTGCAATTTCTTCAGCGGCTTGCCCGCAACGATCCAGCGCAGTTCGGCATCCGGCGCGTATTGTTCGAAGAACAGGACCGTCCGCTCGTCACCCTCGCCGAAGAAGCGGCCGATGCGACAGCGCTCCTTCTCGTATTCGAGCACCCATTTGCTCGACGGGGCGAGCGAAAGCGTATCCGCCGCCGCAGCGGGCGATACCGAAAGGGGAGCGACGCAGAGCAGCGTCAGGAATAAGGACCGCACGATACTTATCCCTCTCAGCCCGGGATGCGATAGAGGATACGGGTGACGTAATAGGTGGGTATCGCCGTCCCGGCCGCATCGGTGGCCGGGGTGAATTGCGCGTTCTCGCTGAAGATCGTGCAAGGATGACGGCGCATGTCGAAATCTTCCGCCAAGGTCTGATTGATCAGGGCGCACTTCTCGACGCTGCCATCGGCTCCGATCGAAAGGCGCAGGTGGAAATCCGCCTGAGCACCCTTGCGCAAGGCTTTCGATGGATAATTGCGGATGATCTGACTGACGACAGCGTTCGGATTGAGAAAATTGGGCTGGCGTACCACCTCGCGCTGGCGCGCGACGTCGAAGCCCCAATGTTCGACCAGATTGGCCATACAGAGGTTCATCGCCTCGAGCGGTTTTTTCATGTCGCCGAGATTGAGGCGGACATCGTCGGCTTTGCTGCGGCCGATGTCGAGAAAGGTGATCCCTTCCGCCCCATCGGCGTCGAGATGCGGCAGTCCACGCGGATTGGAAGCGTTATAGGATGGGTTCCATTCGCCTTCTTCCTGCGCCTCTAGCGCCCCCTCGTGCGACACGATCGAGGAAACCGAGCGGACGACCGTCCCGAAATCGCCGAAGGTCGACGGGAGAAAGTCGAACTGTTCCGCGTCACCGTCGGGTCCGAAGGCGAAGGACGCCGAACGCCGCGATTTGTAGGTCTTGACCGCGTCGCCCGCCACCAGCCAGGAAACGCTCGTCGACGGATCCCACTGTTCGAACAGGAGCAGGGTCTTGCGATCCTCCGTACCGAAGGTGCGTGCCAACCGGCAATTGTTCTCGCCGAGGTCCAATTGCCACGGAGCCAGCGGCTCGAGCACGGTGGGTCCATCATCCGCCTGCGCCGCGAAGGCGGGTGGCGGCGGCGCAGCAAGCGTCGAAAGCGCTGCGCCAGCGAGAATGGCTCGAATCGTCATTTGCAACCCCCCGGTAATCCGAGCGCAGATTGCCTTCCTACGGCGGTGTTTTGCAATAATTTTTCGAACCGGATGCGGCGGACATGCGAAAAAGGCCGCCGGATCGCTCCGACGGCCTTTTCTATTTACTGGCTGGAAGAGTCTTACAGCTTCTCGGTCAGTTCCGGCACGATCTTGTAGAGATCTCCGACCAGGCCGATATCCGCGACCTGGAAGATCGGAGCGTCCTCGTCCTTGTTGATGGCGATGATGGTCTTGGAATCCTTCATGCCCGCAAGGTGCTGGATCGCGCCCGAGATACCGATCGCGATATAGACTTCCGGTGCCACGATCTTGCCGGTCTGGCCGACCTGGTAATCGTTGGGGACGTAGCCTGCATCGACCGCCGCGCGGCTGGCGCCAACGCCCGCGCCGAGCTTGTCGGCGAGCGGCATGATGTATTCCTCGAACGTTTCCGCATCCTTCAAGGCGCGGCCGCCCGAAACGATCACCTTGGCGCTGGTCAGTTCGGGGCGCTCGCTCTCGGCGATTTCCTGGCTGACGAAGCTCGACAGGCCATCGCCGGTCGGGCCGGAGACGTCTTCGATTTCGGCAGAGCCGCTCTCGGCGTCGGCCTTCTCGAAGGCAGTGCCGCGAACGGTGACGACCAGCTTCTCGTCGCTCGATTCGACCGTCGCGATGGCGTTGCCGGCATAGATCGGACGCGTGAAGGTCTTGTCGCCTTCGACCGAGAGGATGTCCGAGATCTGCATCACGTCGAGCAGGGCGGCGACGCGCGGCGCGACGTTCTTGCCGGTCGTCGTGGCGGGCGCGACGAAGGCGTCGTGGTGGCCCATGAGATCGACGATCAGCGGCGCGACATTCTCGGCCAGAGCGTGTTCGTAAGCCGCATCGTCGGCGACGTGGACCTTGCCGACGCCCGCGATCTTAGCGGCCTGTTCCGCCACGGCGCGACAGTTCGCGCCAGCGACCAACAGATGGACTTCACCCAATTTGCCCGCAGCGGTCACCGCGGCGAGCGTGGCGTCGGCCATGTTGGTGTTGTCGTGTTCGACCCAAACGAGGGTTTTCATAATCCTATTCCTTCTCGTTCAGCGTGGTTCAGGCGATGCCCATCGCCTTGATCTTGGCGACCAGCTCGTCGACATCCGCGACCTTTTCGCCCGCCTGGCGAACCGGCGGTTCGGAGACGTTGGTGGTCTTCAGGCGCGGCGCGATGTCGACGCCGTAATCGGACGGGCTCTTGGTATCGAGCGGCTTCTTCTTCGCCTTCATGATGTTGGGCAGCGAAGCGTAACGCGGCTCGTTGAGGCGCAAATCGGTGGTAACGATCGCGGGGATCGACAGCTTGACCGTTTCGAGGCCGCCATCGACCTCACGCTTTACCGTGACGCTGTCGCCTTCGACCTCGACCGTGTTGGCGAAAGTGCCCTGGGGGCGACCCATCAGCGCGGCGAGCATCTGGCCGGTCTGGTTCGAATCGTCGTCGATCGCCTGCTTACCGAGCATCACGAGGCCCGGCTGTTCTTCCTCGGCGATGGCCTTCAAAATCTTGGCGACGGCGAGCGGTTCGACTTCGTCGTCCGTCTCCACCAGGATCGCGCGGTCCGCACCCATTGCAAGGGCGGTGCGCAGCGTTTCCTGAGCCTTTGCCGGGCCGATGCTGACCGCGACGATTTCTTCCGCCTTGCCCGCTTCCTTGATGCGAATGGCTTCTTCCACCGCGATCTCGTCGAACGGGTTCATGCTCATCTTGACGTTGGCGAGGTCGACGCCCGACCCGTCCGCCTTGACGCGCGGCTTGACGTTGTAATCGATCACCCGCTTGACGGGGACGAGGATTTTCATGGGATTTCCTTCCTCTCGAATAATCTGCCGCTCTTCTAGCTTGCGTTTACGTAAACGTCAAGTCGCACCCGCGCGCAAAAGCGTGCTCCCGCAAGATACGGACGGGATGGGCGCGGCGTTCCCGGCTGGGAATGGCAGCAGGCTCTCGGATAAGAAAAAGGCGGGCTCCCGATTGGGAAACCCGCCTCGATTTCGTCGTCAGTCGAACCAAAGTGGCGTCACGCCGCCTTCTTGACCTCGGCGACGATCTTCTTCGCCGCATCTCCCAGATCGTCGGCGCTGACGATGGGGAGGCCGCTGTTCTCGAGGATGTCCTTGCCCTGCTGCACATTGGTGCCTTCGAGGCGGACCACCAGCGGAACCGACAGGTTCACATCCTTCGCCGCCTGGACGATGCCGTTGGCGATGACGTCGCACTTCATGATGCCGCCGAAGATGTTGACGAGGATGCCCTCGACCGCCGGGTCCTTGAGGATGATCTTGAACGCCGCGGTCACCTTCTCGGTCGTCGCGCCGCCGCCGACGTCGAGGAAGTTGGCCGGGAAGGCGCCGTTCAGCTTGATGATGTCCATGGTCGCCATGGCAAGGCCCGCGCCGTTGACCATGCAGCCGATGTTACCGTCGAGCTTGATATAGGCGAGATCGTATTCGCTCGCCTCGACCTCGGCCGGATCTTCCTCGGTCTCGTCGCGCATCGCTTCCACGTCCTTGTGGCGATAGAGCGCATTGCCGTCGAAGCTCATCTTGGTGTCGAGCACCGAGAGATTGCCGTCCTTGTCCTCGACCAGCGGATTGATCTCGAGCATTTCCATGTCGAGGTCCATGAAGGCGGTGTAGAGCTGCTTGGCGAGCTTCTGAGCCTGCTTGTTGCTGTCGCCTTCCAGCTTCAGCGCGAAGGCCACCGCGCGGCCGTGGTGGGGCATGAAGCCCTGCGCCGGGTCGATCGTGATGGTCGTGATTTTCTCGGGCGTCTCGTGGGCGACATCCTCGATATCCATGCCCCCTTCGGTCGACACGATCATGGCGACCTTGCCGGTGGCGCGATCGACCAGCATCGACAGATAATATTCGTGCGCGATGTCGACACCGTCGGTCACGTACAGGCGGTTGACCTGCTTGCCTTCGTCGCCGGTCTGGATGGTGACGAGCGTGTTGCCGAGCATTTCCTTGGCGTTCGCTTCGACCTCGTCGACGCTCTTTGACAGGCGCACGCCGCCCTTCGCATCCGGGCCGAGCTCGGTGAACTTGCCCTTGCCGCGTCCGCCGGCATGGATCTGGGCCTTCACGACATAAAGCGGCCCGGGCAGCTTCTTCGCGCCGTCGACGGCTTCTTCCACGCTCATCGCGGCATAGCCGGTGGGCACGGCGATGCCGTATTTCGCGAGCAGTTCCTTGGCCTGGTATTCGTGGATGTTCATGGGGCTACAGCGTCCTTGGCGCGAGAATGCGTGGGGGAGGAAATGGAAACAGGTTTGCCGCGCGCCTAAGCATGGATGGACGCGCTTGAAAAGTGGCCAATCCGGGTGCACCTGCCACTGGCCCCCATGATAGACGCCCAACGCCTCGAATCGATTACTGCCGAAGCGGGTCGGATCGCTCACGCCCTGTGGCCGGGCGCGGGCCATGATCTCGATTCGTGGGAAAAGGAACCGGGCGCGCCCGTCTGCGAAGCGGATATCGCGGTCGACAAATTCCTGAAGCGCGAACTGGGCCAATTGCTGCCGTCCGCAGGGTGGCTCTCCGAAGAGACCGGGGACGATCATTCGCGGCTCGACCGATCGCTGATCTGGCTGGTCGATCCGATCGACGGAACGCGCGATTTCATCCGCGGACGCACCGGCTGGGCGGTCTCGGTCGCGCTGGTGAGCGCGGGACGGCCGCTGATCGGTATCCTGAGCGCACCTGCGCGGAGCGAGGCGTGGATGGCGGTGGCGGGCAAGGGGGCCTGGCGCAACGGCGAACCGCTCAGGGCCTCGACGCGCCAGGACCTGGCGGGCGCGCGGGTTCCCACCGATTCGCTGCCCAAGATCGACCGCGACCTGACCATGGTGGACAAGCCGAACTCGATCGCGCTCAGGATCGCGATGGTCGGGGCGGACGAGGCGGATCTCGTCGCGACCTTGCGCTGGGGATTCGAATGGGATGTCGGCGCGGCGACCTTGATCGCGCGCGAGGCGGGGGCTGCGGTCAGCGATGCATTCGGCCACACGCTCGACTTCAACAAGCGCGATCCGCGCGCCTTCGGCGTGGTCGCCTGCGCGCCCGCGATCCACACCGCCGCGATCAAGCGCCTGGCCGGCCGTGCAGCCAGGATCGGTGGCGACAAGGACCTTTAGCGGCTCCCTCGTCGCGCAAACGGCAGCAAAAAAGGGCCGATCCGAAGACCGGCCCCTTCCAGTTTTCCGCAAGTGCGGGGGAACTTACATGCCCTGCTGACGCGCGGCGTTGATGTCCTGCGCGTCGAAGGGAATGATCTTGATTTCGACGCGGCGGTTGAGCGGCTGGGCCACATTGTCGCCGGTCTGCACTTTCAATTGCGTTTCGCCGAAGCCCATCCAGCGGATGCGCGAGGAGGCGACGCCCTGCGAGATCAGGTAATTGGCCACGGCCTGCGCACGCTGGTCCGACAGGCGCTGGTTCGCCGCCGAGGACCCGACCGTGTCGGTGTAGCCATACACGTCGACCAGGCTGTTGGGATATTGGCGCAAGCTGCCCGCGACATTATCCAACAGATCGCGGAAAGCGGGCGAGATCGTCGCGCTGCCGGTGGCGAAGGTCACGCCATCGGGCAGATTGACGAGGATCGCATCGCCGCCATCGACCGAGGTGACGTCCACGCCGGTCCCGGCAGTGCCTTCGCGCAGTTCCTTGATCTGTTCGTCCATCCGGTAGCCGACATAGCCGCCCGCCGCCGCGCCGCCGACCGCGCCGATGATGCGTCCGGTCTTGCCGCCGATCACGCCGCCGAGCAGCGCACCCGCGCCAGCGCCCAGCACGCCGCCCACGGCGGTCCGCGAAATCTTCTGTTCGCCCGTATTCGGGTCGGTAACGCAGCCCGACACGCCCAGCAGCGAGACGGACGCCAGTGCGGCGACGACGATTTTCGATCGTTTCATGGCAATTTATCCTTCTTATGTGCGGGCACCGAACGATCCGGTCACCCCCTCATCACGTATATTCAGGGACGCGCCCACCATCGCGTCTGACCCCACCAACCGACGACGCGCGCGCTCGTTCCACGCCGCATTCGCGTGACGGCATCCGCTTGGGCTGGCCTTCAGCCCCAACTGTGCTAGCGCGGATCGGGTGACACCCTTTCCCTGGACCGACCTCGTCATCATCGCCGGGCTCATCGTGCTCAACGGCGTGTTCGCCATGTCCGAACTCGCCATCGTCTCCGCGCGCACCGGCACGTTGCAGACCCGCGCGCAGAAGGGCAATCGCGCCGCGCAGACCGCGCTCGAACTGGCCGCGGACCCGGGCAAGTTCCTTTCGACCGTGCAGATCGGGATCACGCTGATCGGGATCATCGCCGGTGCCTATTCCGGGGCCAGCCTGGGCGGCCCGGTGGGCGAGCGATTGGCGGCGGCGGGCTTCCCGGCGGAATATGCGGCTCAGGCGGGCTTCGCCTTGGTCATTGCGCTGACCACCTATGCCAGCCTCGTGATCGGGGAACTGGTACCCAAGCAGGTGGCCTTGAGGGCGGCGGTGCCGATCTCGATCATCATGGCGCGCCCGATGAAGATCCTGTCGAAGGTGGCGGCGCCGCTGGTGTGGTTGCTCGATGCCTCGTCGGGCCTGCTGATCCGCCTGCTCGGCGTGCGCCCCGGCGGTCAGAGCTCGGTTACGGCGGAGGAACTGCATATGCTGTTCGCGGAAGCGACCCGTACGGGCGTGATCGAGCACGAACAGCACCAGATGCTCCAGGGCGTGGTGCGGCTGGCGCAGAGGCCGGTGCGCGAGGTGATGACCCCGCGCAACCAGCTCGACTGGATCGACGCCGATTCGGACGGGGCCGCGATCCGTGCGGCGATCGAGGAAAGCTCGCACTCGCTGATGCCGATCGCCGAGGGGTCTCCCGACAAGGTCATCGGCGTCGCCAAGGTGCGCGAGATCCTGGCGCTGATGGTGGCGGGCGAAACCGTCGATCTGCGCGCCATCGCCCGCAAGGCTGAAGTGGTTCCCGACCAGCTGGACGCGGTCGATGCGCTGCGCGTGTTGCAACATGCCGATGTCGCCATGGCGATGGTGCATGACGAATACGGCCATCTCGACGGGATCGTAACTCCGGTCGACGTCCTCACCGCGCTGGTCGGCGACTTCGCCAGCGACCAGGAACATGGCGAGGCGCCCGGCGTGATCGAGCGCGAAGACGGCTCGCTGCTGATCTCCGGCTCGCTCTCCGCCGACGCTTTGGGCGACCGGCTTGGCCTCGATTACGGCGACGACCGCGAATTCGCCACCGCTGCGGGGTTCGCACTCGCCGTGCTCAAGAAGCTGCCCGAAGAAGGCGAGGTCTTCACCGAGCAGGGCTGGCGCTTCGAGGTCATCGATATGGACGGCCGTCGCATCGACAAGCTGCTGGTGAGCGAGGAAGCGCCGAGCGGAGCGGTAGAGGTTGGCGGGGACGGGTAGATTTGAGCAACGCCTCAAGGCAGCTTGAGTCGTTTGTTTTTCGAACCCGCCTCCGCGGGTTCGTCCTCGGTGCTGTTCCCTTCGCTTCGCTACGGGGCACCTGCGGGGCGGCTGCGTGGCCTTGCGGTCGGCTGGTCGCCGACCGTTTCCAGTCTTTAACATCGGCTTGGTCGCAGAGCTCGGACCCGTAGGGTCCGCAAGGGCGACCGCCCGCCCGCAGCGCCGTCAGGCGCGAGGAAATCGCACCCGCGGAGGCGGGTGCGCAAACAAGAAAGTAATGCCCGGCGTCAGCCGGGAATTACGGCGCTCGCACCGCGTCCGTCGCCTTCGGGGGCGGCGATGATATCGCGGGTGATCGAGCCCTTGGCGACGGTGTTGGTGTCGGGATCGCCCACCGCGCTGCGGATGCCCGGGGCGGCGGCGCCGGCGCGGTCGAGCGCGCTCGTTTCGACGCTGCTGCGCGGAGCGGGACCGCCGAACAATGCTTCCAGTGCCTGTTCCTGCGCGGTGCCTTCGGCGGGGCGCGGAGCACCGGCGGTCGGCGGGACCAGGTTGAAATCGGGCGGGACCACCAGCGGCGCCTGGCGCTGCACGGCGAATTCGTCGGGCCGCTCGCGTTCGAGGAAGCCGCCGCCGCCACAGGCGGTCAGCAGGGTGGCCGAGGCGCCCAGCAGGGCGAAGGTGAAGGTCTTGGTCATGGCTTGGTCTCCGCTGAGCGAGCGTGCGTATCGGAATGGGCGGCTGGCGCGCTGTCGGCCATCATCTGACCGGCAGTGTCGCGCACGAAAAAGGCGCGGGCAAGGATAATCACCACGCCGATGGTAATCGCGGCATCGGCCACGTTGAAGATCAGGAAGGGGCGGAAATCGCCGAAATGAAGGTCGGCATAATCGATCACGTATCCGTAATCGTAGCGATCCTTGATATTGCCGAGCGCCCCGCCCAGCACCAGCGCGAGGCCGAGAATATCGCCGAACTTCTCCTCGCGGATCATCCAGACCGTCACGACGAGTGCGATACCTGCCGTCACCGCCACCAGTGCCCAGCGCATTTCCGGGCTGGTCGCTTCGAACATGCCGAGCGATACGCCGAAATTCTGCGTCCACCTGAGGTCGAAGAACGGCACCAGTTCGATCACGCCGCGCTCGCGCAGCATCAACGGACCCTTGACCCAGTATTTGATCGCCTGGTCCACGGCAAAGATGGCGAAGGCGATCAGGATGCCAATCGCCTGGTTGCGGCGCGCCGGGCTCATGACGAAACTCCTTCGGCGTCCAGCTCGGCGACGACGGCCTCGCAGCGATCGCACAGCGTGCCGTCTTCGGCCACGCTTGGCAGCAGGCGCCAGCAGCGCCCGCATTTGTCCTCGGATGATCGGCTGGCAGTCACGCCGGCGCTATCGCTGCGCGTGACTGACGCGGTGATGAACGCTTCGGCGAGATCGGTGTCGGAGAAGCCTTCGGGCACGCGATCTGCGGGAACGGTGACGTCGGCTTCGAGGCCGGATCGCACAATCTTTTCGCGCCGCAACGGCTCGATCGCTTCCATCACGTCCTCGCGAAGCTCGCGCAGCGCCGCGAAGCGCTCGCTCAGATCGTCGTCGCGCCAGTCGGGCAGGTCGCGCCAGGTTTCGAGATGGATCGAGCCCGCATCGGGAAAGCGCGTGCCCCAGACCTCTTCAGCCGTGAACACCAGCACCGGCGCGGCGTAACGGACGAGGGCGTGGAACAGCGTGTCGAGCACGGTGCGATAGGCGCGCCTCTCCACTCCGTCCGGCGCATCGCAATAGAGCCGGTCCTTGCGGATGTCGAAATAGAAGGCTGACAGGTCCTCGTTGCAGAAATCCACGAGCGTTCGGACATAGCGATCGAAATCGTAGCCCGTCGCCGCCTCGCGCAGCGCGCTGTCGACCTGCTTGAGCCGCGCCAGCACGTAACGTTCGAGCTGCGGCATAACCTCGGGCGCCACCGCTTCGCTCTCGTCGTAACCGGCGAGTGCGCCGAGGAGATAGCGGAAGGTGTTGCGCAGGCGCCGATACTGGTCGCCGACGCCCTTCAGGATCTCGTCGCCGATGCGGTGATCTTCGGTGTAATCGACCGACAGGGCCCAGAGGCGGATGATGTCCGCCCCGTATTGCTCCATCACCTTCAGCGGATCGATCGTGTTGCCGAGCGATTTCGACATCTTGCGCCCGTCGCTCGCCATGGTGAATCCGTGGGTGAGGACGGCGTCGTAAGGCGCACGGCCCCGCGTGGCGCAGCTTTCGAGCAGACTCGACTGGAACCAGCCGCGATGCTGGTCCGATCCTTCGAGATAGAGATCGGCGGGCCAGCGCTGGTCGGACCAGCGCGTGCCATCGAGCGTGAAGGCGTGGGTGCAGCCCGAATCGAACCAGACGTCGAGAATGTCGGTGACCATCTCGTATTCGTCGGGATCGTGATCGGGACCGAGGAACTCCGCCTTGCGCTCCTCGCGCCAGGCGTCGACGCCTTCCTCGCCGACCGCCGCGACGACCCGAGCGTTGACCGCCGGGTCCTGGAGATACGAGCCATCTTGCCGCACGAACAGCGTGATCGGCACGCCCCAGGCGCGCTGGCGGCTGAGCACCCAGTCCGGGCGCCCCTCCACCATCGAACGGATGCGGTTGCGCCCGCGTTCGGGGACGAATTGCGTGTCGCCGATGGCGTTCAGCGCGAGGCTGCGCAGCGTGTGCTCGCTGGTCTGCTCGTCGGCGGGATCGACCGCGCCGCCTTCGCCTTCCCACCGCTGCTCGTTGTCCACCTTGCGCGGCGCGACGCCTTCGAGCGGACGGTCCATCGGCACGAACCATTGCGGCGTGCAGCGATAGATGACTTTCGCCTTGGAGCGCCAGCTATGCGGGTAGGAGTGCTGGTAATCCTGGCTTGCGCTCAGCAGCGCGCCCGCGTCACGAAGGTCCGAACAGATCGGCCCGTCCGGCGCGTTGAAATTCGGATTGATGACCGCGCGGCGGCGCTCCTTGCCGTCCGCATCCAAATCGCCCGCGCCCAGCCACGGCCAGTCGTCGCGATAGCGCCCATCGTCCATGACCGCGAAGACGGGTTCGATGCCGACCGTCTTGCACAGGTCGAAATCGTCCTCGCCATGATCGGGCGCCATGTGGACGAGGCCGGTGCCGCTATCGGTGGTGACGAAATCGCCGGGCAGCATGGGGCGGAGCGTTTCGTAGAAGCCGCCCAGCTTGTGCATCGAGTGACGGACCTTCGTTCCGGCGAGGTTGGAGCCTTTGATTGTGGCCTCTGCGTGAGGCACCAGCGTAATGGTATTAGCGCCAAACTCCTTTAGCCGCTCTGTTAAAGTCGCGGACATTCGCTTCGCAAATTCATGAACCAGCGGTTTTGCGATTAAAAACCGCTCGACCATGAGTTGATTGATACCGGGGAAGTCAGACGGTTTGGTTTGCGGTCCCCACCCGGTGCTGCCAACCCCGAACCCGACTAGTTCGTACTCAACCTCCGGCCCATAGGCGAAAGCCTGATTGACCGGGATCGTCCACGGCGTCGTCGTCCAGATCACGGCGTGCGCGCCGACCAGTTCTTCTATCGGCGATTCCACGATCTCGAACGCCACATCGATCTGGGTCGACGTGATGTCCTCGTATTCGACCTCAGCTTCGGCCAGCGCGGTCTTTTCGACCGGGCTCCACATCACCGGCTTCGCGCCGCGATAGAGGTTTCCGGCTTCGACGAACTTCATCAGCTCGGCAACGATGGTCGCTTCGCTTTCGAACTGCATCGTCAGATAGGGATGGGCGAAATCCGCCATCAGGCCGAGCCGTTCGAGCTGGCCCTTCTGCACGTCGACCCATTTCGCGGCGTAGTCGCGGCATTCTGCACGGAATTCGGCGCGCGGCACGTCGTCCTTGTCGCGCTTCTTCTTGCGGTACTGTTCCTCGACCTTCCATTCGATGGGCAGGCCGTGGCAGTCCCAGCCGGGCACGAAGGGCGCGTCCTTGCCCATCATGCCCTGCGTGCGCACCACCATGTCCTTGAGGATGCGATTCAGCGCATGGCCGATATGCATATCGCCATTGGCGTAGGGCGGGCCGTCATGGAGAATGAATTTCTCCGCGCCCCGCCGCGTATCGCGCAGCTTTTCGTAGAGGTTCTCGTCCTGCCAGCGGGCCAGAATGCCCGGCTCCTTCTGGGGAAGGCCCGCTTTCATGGGAAAGTCGGTCTTCGGCAGGAAGACAGTGTCGCGATAATCGCGCTGTTCTGATTGCTGGGGATCGGCGTCGGACATAGGCCTGCGCCGCTAACCGAAACGGGGCGTGTAGGGAAGTGTTTCGACGCGCTCGCCTAGCCGAGCAGGCGCCGTGCCTCGTCGCAATCCTTGGCCATCTGCTCGGTCAGCGCATCGAGCGTGTCGAACTTCGCTTCGCCGCGCAGGAAATGTTGGAAGACCACTTCGATCTCCTGACCGTAAAGGTCGCCCGAAAAATCGAAGAAATACGGTTCGAGCAATTCCTTGGGCGGTTGGAATTGCGGCCGCATCCCGACATTGGCCGCGCCTTTCAGCTCCTGCCCCGTGCCGAGGATGCGGCCCGTCACGGCGTAGATTCCGTAATGCGGGCGCAGATAGGTCTCGAGCGTCAGGTTCGCGGTCGGATAGCCGATCTCGCGGCCTCGTTTGTCGCCATGCTGGACCACGCCGCGTACGGCGAAGGGGCGGGTGAGGAGCCGTGCGGCCTCCTCAGGATCGCCCTCACGCAAGGCCTCGCGCACTCGGCTGGACGAGATCGCGCGCCCATCGTCGATCACCGCGCCCACCGTGCGGCTGGCGAGGCCGTGGTCCGCGCCGAAACCCTGCAGCAGCGCGACATTGCCTTTGGCACCCTGGCCGAAGGTGAAATCCTCGCCCGAGACGACGCCATGCGCCCCCAGCCGCTCGAGGAGAACCTGCGTGATGAAGTTCTCAGCGCTGGTGCCCGCCAGCTCGCCGTCGAAATGGAACACCAGCATCGCAGTGGCCCCGGCGGCGAGATAGAGTTCCTGCCGCTGCTCCAAAGTCGTCAGGCGGAAGGGCGGCACGTCGGGCCGGAAAAAGCGCACGGGATGGGGATCGAAAGTGGCGATGATGGCGGGGCGCCCTTCGCTGCGCGCCCAGTCGATCGCTTCCTTCGCCACCGCCTGATGGCCGAGATGGAAGCCGTCGAAATTCCCAAGCGCGATGATCGCGCCGCGCAAGGGTTCGGGCACCGTCTCGCGATGGTCGAGCCACCTCATACCGCCGCGTCCTCGCGGCGTTCGTAGGTAACGAAGGAATAGGCGGGCGCGTCGCCCTCTTCGGCATGATCCTCGCGCGCCACGGTGTGCCAACCGGCGGGCAGGGGGCGCATGAACACGTCGCCATCGAAATCGGCGTGGATCTCGGTCAGCTCGGCCCGCGTGGCGAGGGGAAGGAAGACGTCGAAGATCGCCGCGCCGCCGATGACCGAGGCGGGCTCCTGATCGAGCAGCGCGACCGCCTCATCGACCGACCGGACGACGTCCGCGCCCGCGCTCTCCCAGCGCTCCCGCCGGGTCAGGACGATATGGCGCCTTCCCGGCAACAGGCCCGGCAGGCTTTCGAAGGTCTTGCGCCCCATCACCATCGGCTTGCCCATCGTCAGCGCCTTGAAGCGCTTCAGATCGGCGGGCAGGTGCCAGGGCAGCGCCCCGTCCTTGCCGATCGCGCCATTCGCGGCGCGGGCATAGACCAGCGTGAAATACGGGTCGCTCACGCGCGGGTGATCCGGGTCACATGCCCCATCTTGCGCCCGTCGCGCGCCTTGGCCTTGCCATAGAGATGCAGGTGCAGGTCGGGCTCGCTTAGAAGCGCGTGCGCCGTGTTCGCCTCGGCGCCGATCAGATTCTCCATGCGGATCTGCGGCGCGATCGTATCGGTCACGCCGAGCGGAAGGCCCGCCACCGCGCGCATATGATTGGCGAACTGGCTGGTGGCCGCGCCCTCGATCGTCCAGTGGCCCGAATTGTGGACCCGCGGGGCCATCTCGTTGAAGACGGGGCCGTCCTTCGTGGCAAAGAATTCGAGCGTCAGCACACCCACATATTTGAGCGCATCGGCCACCTGGCGCGACAGGGCGCGGGCTTCCTCGACCTGCGTCTCCACCGCCTCGCCAGCGGGCAGGACCGACGCGTTCAGGATCCCGTCTTCGTGGATATTGCGCGAACTGTCCCAGAAGCGGATGGCGCCATCCTGGCCGCGCACGAGGATGACGGAGAATTCGGCTTCAAACGATACGAAGCCTTCGTAGATCGCAGGCTGGGAGATCGTACCGACGCCATCGGCATCGCGCACGTCCCGCAAGCGCCACTGGCCCTTGCCGTCATAGCCTTCGCCGCGCGTCTTCAGGATCCCCGGCGTGCCGATCCGCTCCATCGCGGCATCGAGGTCGGCGCGCGAATCGACGGCGGCATGGGGCGCGGGACGCCCGCCGAGATCGGCGACGAAGCGTTTTTCCGCGAGCCGGTCCTGCGCGACCTCCAGCGCCTTGCGCGGCGGAAACAGGCGATCGCTCGGCAGCGCGTCCATCACAGCGAGCGGGACATTCTCGAATTCCAGCGTGATTGCCTCGCACTGCGCGGCGAAGGCGGCGAGGGCGGGCTTGTCGCTCCAGTCGTTGGTGAAGAAATCGTCGCAGACGGGCGCTGCAACATTGTCACCTTCGGGCGCGAACCCCACGCAGCGATAGCCCAGCCGCGCGCCTTCGATGGCGAGCATCCGGCCAAGCTGGCCCCCGCCGAGAATGCCGATCGTGCTGCCGGGTTTCAACATGGTCTCATCCTTCGGGCCGTTCCGCCACCGCATCGCTGCGCGCCTGGCGCCAGGCTTTCAAACGATCCCTCAGCGCCGCGTCGCTCCCGGCCAAGATCGCTGCGGCCAGAAGCCCGGCATTCGTCGCCCCCGGTTCGCCGATGGCCAGCGTGCCGACCGGGACCCCGGCGGGCATCTGGACGATCGAGAGCAGGCTGTCCTGCCCGCTCAGCGCCTTGGACTTCACCGGCACGCCCAGCACCGGAAGATGCGTCATCGCCGCGATCATGCCCGGCAGATGCGCCGCGCCGCCCGCGCCCGCGATGATCACCGCGATCCCCTCATCCTCCGCCGCGCGCGCGAAAGCGACCATGCGATCGGGCGTGCGATGGGCGGAGACGATGCGGATATCGGTCGCGACGCCGAGTTCCTCGAGCACCTCGGCCGCGCATTGCATGGTCGGCCAGTCGGACTGGCTGCCCATCACGATCGCGACCTTCTTCGCGATGTCACCGGCGGGGTTCATCTCAGGCATCCTTCAGATAATACCGCTCGCCCGAGGGGCGCAGATCGTCGCCGAATTCGTAGACGATCGGCTGGCCGGTCGGGATTTCGAGGCCGGTGATCTCGTCGTCCGAAATGTGCGACAGGTGCTTGACCAGCGCGCGCAGACTGTTGCCATGGGCGGAGATGATCACGGTCTCGCCCGCCGACAATTGGGGCAGGATCATGCTTTCCCAATAGGGCAGGACGCGCTCGATCGTCAGCTTCAGGCTCTCGGTGTCGGGCACCGGGATCCCGGCATAGCGCGGATCGCCCGACAGATCGAATTCGCTGCCCTTGTCGATCGGCGGCGGCGGCACGTCGAAGCTGCGGCGCCAGATATGCACTTGCTCGTCGCCATGCTTGTCGCGCGTCTGCTGCTTGTCGAGCCCGGTGAGGCCGCCATAATGGCGCTCGTTCAAATGCCAGTCCTTCGTCACCGGGATCCACAACCGGTCGCACGCTTCCAGCGCGAGGTTCAGCGTCTTGATCGCGCGGGTCTGGAGCGAGGTGAAGGCGATGGTCGGAAGCACGCCTTTTTCGGCCAGCAATTCGCCCGCCGCTGTCGCTTCGGCGACGCCTTTTTCGGTCAGGCCGACATCCCACCAGCCGGTGAAGCGATTGGCGAGATTCCACTCGCTCTGGCCATGACGCACGAGGATCAGTTTGGACATCGGCTTTCCCGGATAGCTGCTTTGGACGATCGAGCGCCGCTCGTTAGCGTTCGCCCTCGGGTTTGGAAAGCGAAGGGTCCGATTCCGGGCTGCTCGCGGTCATATCGCGGGCCTGCGATTTGCGCCGCCTGAGATTTTCGCGCAGTTTCGCGGCGAGCCGTTCTTGGCGGGTGGGGGCCTCGCGGGTCGCGGCGTCGCCGCCGGTGGTCCTGTCCTTCGTCATTGCGCAACCTTTTGCGATTAAGTCCGCAAATCGCAAGCGCGGCTTGACTTTGGCGGGCCAACTGCCAATAGCGCGCGCCTCGCCACCCGGCATGTTCCGCGGTGGTCCGGACGCTGCTGTAGCTCAGTGGTAGAGCGCACCCTTGGTAAGGGTGAGGCCGGGAGTTCAATCCTCCCCAGCAGCACCATTCTTCAGACATTCTTGTCTTTCTTTCGCGCCTCCGCGCGAGCGTTCTCGGTGCTGTTCTTCCCTTCGGCCGGGCAAAGGCGGCTGCGTAGCCTTGCGGTCGGCTGGTCGCCGACCAAATCATTCCCGACCTCGAGGCTTGGTCCCGGAGCACGGACCCGATAGGGTTCACCGGCGCGAATGAGGGCACTCTTTATGGATTTCCGACTGACCGAACAGCAGCGCGAGCTTCAGGACGCCGCGCGCGTTTTTGCGCGGAAGGAATTGCCGGATCTGGCGCGCGAGATGGAGGAGAAGGACTTCTCCGTCCCCGCCGAGATGGTGCGGCGCTATGGCGAGATGGGGTTTCTGGGCGTCAATCTGCCCGAGCAATACGGCGGACTTGGCCTTGGCCATCTCGAGGCGCTGCTGGTGCTCGAGCAGTTCGCCATGATCTCCAACGCGGTCGCCTTTCCCGTGTTCGAGGCGCTGGTCGGGCCGGTGCGGACGATCGAGCGATTCGGGTCCGAGGAGCTGAAGACGCGCATCATCCCCGAAGTCGTCAGCGGCGAGGCGACCGTGGCCGTCTCCATGTCCGAGCCCGATGCGGGTACCGCGCTGACCGACCTTGCGACCCGCGCCCGCGCGGACGGCGACCATTTCGTGCTCCACGGGAGCAAGCGCTGGACCAGCGGGGCGGGCCATGCGCGCTATTACGTGGTCTATTGCCGCTTGTCCGACGCGCCGGGCGCCAAGGGGGTCGGCGCGCTGCTGGTCGACAAAAAGATGCCGGGCGTCGGCTTCGGCAAGCGTGAGCAGCTGATGGGCTTTCGCGGGATCGAGACGCGCGACATCACTTTCGAGGGCGTGCGCGTGCCGAACAACAATCTGATCGTCGGCGCGGGCGGGTTCGGCAGATTGATGAGCGCCTTCGGCCTCGAACGCTGTGGGAATGCGACGCAGTCGCTGGGCCTTGCCGCAGGCGCGCTGGAGCAGGCGACCGCCTATGTTCAGGAGCGAACGGCGTTCGGCAAGCCGATCGTCGATTTCCAGGCGGTCCAGCTGCGGCTCGCCGACATGGCGATGCGGGTCGAGGCGGCGCGGCTTTTGATCTATCGCGCCGCGGTGAATGCCGCGCACGAGGAAAGCGGGCTGCCCGGCGTCTACGAAAGCAGCATCGCCAAATGCTTCGCCAATGAGATCGTGCGCTCCGTCACTGCTGACGGCATGCAGGTGATGGGCGGATACGGCTATCACAAGGAATACGGGATGGAGCAGCGCGTGCGGGACGGTTTTGCCTGGGGCATCGCGGGCGGCACGACCGACGTGCAGAAGACCAATATCGCCGCCGCGATGGTCGGGCGCCGCTTCGACCAGAGGCGCTGAAACGCGTATTGCCCCGGCCCGGTGTATTAAATAGATAGAACGCCATGGAATCCGCATCAGACCTGACCCCGCTCGATCCCGCCTATCGCACCGTGCTGCGGATCGTCGCGAGCATCTGGGCGGCTGTGTTCCTGATCGCGGCTTGCGTCGCCGAATTCGCGATTCCCGGCTGGCATGGCGTCGTTTTGATCCCGGTCCTCGTCGTCAGTCTGCTCCTGATCCTGCGCGTGCCGCAACGGCGTTGGGCGGCGCGCGGATACAGCGTAGCAGAGGAGCGGTTGAGAGTGGTGCGCGGGCTCCTCTTCCATTCGGACACGGTCGTCCCATTCGGGCGCGTGCAGCACATCGATGTCGACCAGGGGCCGCTGGAACGCGCCTATGAGATCGCCACGCTGACGGTCCACACGGCGGGCAGCCACAACGCCTCGGTCACGCTGCCGGGGCTGAGGCACGAAGACGCGCTCGCCATGCGCGACACGATCCGCGCGGCGATCCGGCGCGATACGCAGTGATGGTGGGCGCGAGTATGGAGGCGGGCACTGAGGCGGGCACGGGCGGCGCGCCTCCGACAGCCGGAGACGCGCGGCGAACCGACGGGTTGAGCTTCGCCGTGCGCGGCGTGACCATGCTCGGCCAGCTGGTCCTCCCCCTCGGCTTCCTCGCCTTCTCGATCGCGAAGGACGAGAAGGCCGGCGCGCTCGCCTTTTTCGCGCCGATCGTCATCGCCATCATCGCGTTCAATTTCGCCATCGCCTATGCCAGCTGGCGACGCTTTACCTATACGGTGGGCGAGGCGGATATCCGGGTCGAGAGCGGACTTCTGTCGCGCAGCGCGCGTGCCGTGCCCTACGAGCGGATCCAGGACGTCAGCCTGGAACAGAAATTCCTCCCCCGCCTCCTCGGCCTGACCGAGGTGCGGTTCGAGACCGGGGCGGGCGGCAAGGACGAGATCACGCTGCGCTATCTTGCGGAAAGCGAGGGTGAGCGGTTGCGCGAACTGGTGCGCAGCCAGAAACTGAGCGAAACCGTGGGCACGCCAGCACCGCGCGAAACGCCTAGCGAGCCGCCCGTTCTCTTCGCGATGGGTCCGAAACGCGTGCTGACCTTCGGACTGTTCGAATTCTCTCTGGCCGTCGTCGCGGTGGTCGCGGGCGCTGCGCAGCAATTCGATTTCCTGCTCGATTTCGACATCTGGGAATGGCGCGAATGGCAGCGGTTATTGGCCGGCCCTGGAGGCTGGCTGCTGGCGCTGGGCGTGGTCGGTCAGGTCATCGCAGGGGCACTTGCGATCGTCTCCCTGCTCCTGCTGGGGCTCGTCACCGGGCTGGTGCGCACGGCGCTGCGCGAATGGGATTTCCGGCTGGAGCGGACCGACAAGGGCCTGCGGCGGCGGCGCGGCCTGTTGACGCGCACCGACGTGGTCATGCCGATCCACCGGGTTCAGGCGCTGCGGATCGGGACGGGTATCGTGCGGCGGCTGTTCGGATGGCACCGGCTGGGCGTGGTCAGCCTCGCCCAGGATAGCGGCGGTGCGAATCACGATGCCGCCCCGTTCGCGCAGATGCGCGAAATCGCACCGATCGTGCGGGAGACGGGGTTTCATCTCCCACGCGGTGATGCGGATTGGCAGCGCGGCTCCAAAAACTATCGCATCGACAGGGTGGTGATCGCGGCCCTGTTCCTCGTCCCGCTGGCGGTGGGATGCGCGGTTTTCGTAAGCGCACCGCTGTGGATCGCGCCCCTGTTGGGCCTCGCCTGGATTACGGTGCTCGAAGCGTTTCACTTTTCGCATGATCGCCACGCGCTCGATCCCGATCAGCTTTATTCGCGGCAAGGCTGGCTGTCGCCGAAGCTGGCGATCGCGTCGCGGGTGAAGCTGCAATCGGTCGAGATCGCGCGCGGTCCGATCGCGCGTAGACGCGGTTATGCGACGCTGCATCTGGGGCTGGCGGGTGGCCAGATGGCCGTTCCGGGCCTGCCCATCGCTCGCGCCGAATCCTTGCGGGAGGGTGTGCTCGCGTCGATCGGGAAAAGAGACTTCAGCGCTCTGTTGTGATCCTCAGAGGGAGGCCTTCAGATCGCTCCATTCGGGATGATCGCGAAAGGCCTAGGCGACATAGCTGCACGCGGGCACGATCCTGAAACCGTCCTTCTGCGCATCCGCGACCAGCGCCTTGACCAGCTCCTTCGCGATACCCCGCCCTCGCAATTGCGGCGGGGTGAAGGTGTGGTCGGCGACGCGCACATCCTCGCCCTGCGCCTCGCCGTCGCGATACCAGGTCAGTTCGGCCTCCGCTTCGCTGTCGGCGGCGCGCGCGACGTAGCGACCGCGCAGATTCTCGTCCTCGCCCCGGGTTTCGCGGCTGATGGTGACGGCTTGATCGGCCATAGGGAAGTCTCCTTGCTAAGGGCCAGTATCTTGGCGGCAGTCTCTTGCTTGCGCTCAACGCGCGCGGCTCTACAGGCGTTCCGATGCTGTTCCTGTCCGACAACGCCGCCTCCGTTCACCCCAAAGTGTGGGAGGCGATGCGCGCCGCCGATGGCCCCGATTCGCCCTATGACGGGGATGGGCATTCGCAGGCGCTGGACGCAAAATTCTCGGCCGCGTTCGATCGCGAATGCACGGCCCTGTGGGTCGCCACGGGCACTGCTGCGAACTGCCTAGCGCTCGCCACGATGTGCCAGCCGCATGGGGGCGTGGTCTGCCATGAAGAAGCGCATATCGAGGCGGACGAGGGCGGGGCGCCCGGCTTCTTCCTGCACGGGGCCAAGCTGCTGCTGGTGCCGGGCGAAAGCGCGAAGCTGACGCCCGACGCGGTGCGTGCCGCGATCGATCCGATCCGCGACGATGTCCATCAGGTCCAGCCGCACGCGCTCTCGATCACGCAGGCGAGCGAGTACGGCGTGTCCTATCGCCCCGACGAGGTAAAGGCGCTGGCGTCGCTCGCCAGCGAGCGCGGTCTGGGCTTCCATATGGACGGCGCGCGCTTCGCCAATGCGAGCGCATTTCTCGGCTGTTCGCCGGGCGAGGCGGCTGGGCCGGTCGATGCGCTGAGCTTCGGTTGCGTCAAGAACGGGGGAATGAGCGCAGAGGCGATCCTGTTCTTCGACGAGAGCTTGGCCGATATTGCCAAATACCGCCGCAAGCGCGCCGGCCACCTGCAATCGAAGGGCCGCTTCCTCGCAGCCCAGCTCCACGCCATGCTCGACGGCGATCTCTGGCTGGAAAACGCGCGCGGCGCCAATGCGGCGGCTGCCGAGATTGCGACCAGCTGCGGCGAGCGGCTGATGCATCCTGTCGAGGCCAACGAGCTGTTCGTCCGCTTGTCGCCCGACGAGCGCGAGAGCCTGCGCGCGCGCGGTTTCCAGTTCTACGACTGGGGCGCGGATGCCGCGCGCTTCGTCACCGCCTGGAACACGCGCGAAGAGGATGCCCGCGCACTCGCCGACGCGATCGCCGCTTTATGAGCGCAGGATCGGACGACACCACGCTGTTCAGCCCACGCAATCTCGGCGCCTTCCTGCTCGTCAGCGTGATCTGGGGCGGGACCTGGCTGGTGATCAAGGACCAGTTGGGCGCCGTGCCAGCGCAATGGTCGATCACTTATCGCTTCGTCGTCGCCTGCCTCGGCATGTTCGCTTTGGCGAAGCTGCGCGGCGAATCGCTGGCGCTGGCAAAGGGCGGGCAGCGCTGGGCGCTTTTACTGGGCATCACCCAGTTCACTCTCAATTTCACCTTCGTCTACAATGCCGAACATTTCATCACCTCCGGCCTCGTCGCGGTGATGTTCGCGCTGCTGGTGGTGCCGAACGCTCTGCTGGGTCGCTTCTTCCTCGGCCAGCGAATCACGCCCGCCTTCGTGGTGGGATCGAGCATCGCGGCGGTCGGCGTGGCCCTGTTGTTCGCGCAGGAATACCGCGCATCGCCCGCGACCCTGGGCGAGGTTTTGCTGGGCGCGGGGCTGACGCTCGGCGGCATCCTGTCCGCCAGCGCCGCCAATATCGCGCAGGCGATGGAAGGGGCCAAGCGCCAGCCGCTGCTGACCTTGCTCGCCTGGTCGATGCTGTGGGGCGTGGCGATCAACGCCACGCTCGCGCTCGTCACGGTCGGCCCGCCCAGCTTCGATGCGCGCCCCTCTTACGCGCTGGGCATCGTCTATCTCGGCCTGCTCGGCTCGGTCGTCACCTTCCCCCTCTATTACGGGCTGGTGCGCAAGGTGGGGGCGGGGCAGGCGGCCTATACCAGCGTGATCGTGCCGGTCGTCGCGATGGTGCTGTCGACTCTGTTCGAAGGGTATCGCTGGGGCCTGCTCCCCGCCGCCGGGGCCGTATTGGTGCTGGGCGGCATGGTGGTCGCGCTGAAAGGGCGCGGGGCGGTTCCGCCCAAGCGGGCGACGCCGGAACCCTAAAGCCTCCCTTAGAGCCCGGCTTCGAGGATCGCCTTCAGCCCTTCGCGGTAGGTCGGATAAAAAGGCTCCCACCCAAGCACGCGTTTCGCCTTCCCGTTCGCGACCCTGCGGTTCTCTGCGTAGAAGCCGCGCGCCATCGGGCTGAGATCGGCCTCGTCCATCGTCTGCAAGGGTGGCAGCGTGCGGCCGGTCAGGCGGCAGGCTTCCTCGACCACCGCGTTCTGGCTCGTCGGGAGATCGTCCGACAGGTTGTACGCCCCCGATGGCGCGTCGCTGGCGATCGCCGCCATCACGCCAGCCACGATATCCTCGACATGGATGCGGCTGAACACCTGGCCCGGCAGGTCGATGCGGTGCGCGCGGCCCTGGTCCAGCCGCTCGAAGATGCTGCGCCCCGGCCCGTAGATGCCCGGGAGGCGGAACACGCGGGCGCCCTTTTCCAGCCACCGCGCATCGCATTCGGCCCGCGCGGTGCGACGGCCTTCGCCGGTGGGGGAGCTTTCGTCCACCCAGGCGCCACCCGCATCGCCATAGACTCCGGTCGAGGAAAGATAGCCGAGCCATTTCCCTTCAAGCAGGTCGCCATAAAGGTCCAGCACCGGATCGGTCTCGTCGGCGGGCGGGACGGAGGACAATACGTGATCGGCCTGCGCCACCGCGTCTGCGACTGCCTCGCTGTCGTCGAAATCGACATCCCCCGCACTGCCCGTGGCGGAAACCGTGAAACCGTCGGCGCTTGCCGCTTGCGCGATGCGCTTGGCCGTGTAGCCGAGACCGAAAATGAACAAACGCGCCATGGTCGCGTTCTACCTCCCAAAGCGCACAAGCCAAGGATATTGAGCCCATATGGACATCGCCCTCACGCCCGCCGACGCCGAAGGCAATCCCGAAATGGCGGATGCCGCCGTCCAGCCGCAGTCTCCGCCGACCATCCTGCGCGAGGATTACGCACCCTTCGCGTGGCTGGTGCCGACGACGCGGTTGGAGTTCATGCTGGGCCTGGAAAAGACGCGCGTGACCGCCACGCTCGATGTCGAGCGCAACCCGGATGCCGACCCTTCGCCCACGATCCGCCTCAATGGCGATGGGCTGAAGCTCGTCTCGCTCGAATGCGACGGAGGCGAGTGTGACGGATACATGATGGATGGCGACGATCTCGTCGTCACGCTGCCGGGCGAGAAGCATACGCTGACTATCGTCACCGAATTGGATCCCAGTGCCAATTCGCAGCTGATGGGTCTTTATGCCTCGAACGGGATGCTCTGCACCCAGTGCGAGGCGGAAGGGTTCCGCCGCATCACCTTCTTCCCCGACCGGCCCGACGTTCTCAGCACCTATACGGTCCGCATGGATGCGCCGGAAGAACAATTCCCGATCCTGCTCGCCAACGGCAACCGCACCGGATCGGGCAAGAGCGAGGACGGGATGCACTGGACGGTCTGGCACGATCCCTGGCCCAAGCCCTCCTACCTCTTTGCGCTCGTCGCGGGCGATCTGGTCGCGCGCAAGGACAGCTTCACGACGATGGGCGGGAAAGAGGTCGATCTCGCCATCTGGGTCCGCGACGGCGATCTCCAGCGGACCGAACACGCGATGGAATCGCTGAAACGCTCGATGGAATGGGACGAGAAGGTGTTCGGGCGCGAATACGATCTCGACGTGTTCAACATCGTCGCGGTTTCGGATTTCAACATGGGGGCGATGGAGAACAAGGGCCTCAACGTCTTCAACACCAAATACGTGCTCGCCGATGCGGACACGGCGACGGATGGCGATTTCGACGCCGTTCTGGGCGTGATCGCGCACGAATATTTCCACAACTGGTCGGGCAATCGCGTGACGTGCCGGGACTGGTTTCAATTGTCGTTGAAGGAAGGCTTCACCGTCCTGCGCGATCAATTGTTCAGCCAGGACATGGGCAGCGCGCCGGTCAAGCGGATCGAGGATGTGCGCATCCTGCGCAGCGTCCAGTTCCCCGAGGATTCGGGGCCGCTGGCGCACCCGATCCGGCCGGACAGCTATCGCGAGATCAGCAATTTCTACACGGCGACCGTCTACAACAAAGGCGCCGAAATCATCCGCATGATGCGCAGCATGGCCGGCGAAACGCGCTTTCGCGAAGGGACCGACCTCTATTTCGACCGCCACGATGGCGAGGCGGCGACCTGCGAGGATTTCGTCAAGGCGATGGAGGATGGCGCCGGGCTCGATCTTGCGCAGTTCCGCCTGTGGTACAGCCAAGCGGGAACGCCGAAGGTGAGCGTCACGACCAGTCTCGAAGGATCGACCGCAGTGGTCGACCTGTCGCAGGACATCCCGGCGACGCCCGGGCAGGACGATAAAGAGCCGATGCCGATTCCGCTGCGCATCGCCCTGTTCGATCGCGAAACTGGGACGCATCGGGGCGAGGAGATGATCGTGCTCGACAAGGCGAAGGTCCGCTTCACCTTCGACGGCTTCGACACCGAACCGGTGCTCTCGATCAATCGCGGCTTCACCGCGCCGGTCAGGATCGAGCGCGCAATCGCGCGCGCGGACCTCGCCTTCCTCGCCGCGAAGGACGACGATCCCTTCGCCCGCTACGAGGCCTTGCAGGATCTCGTCACCGGCCATCTGGTCGAAGCGGTTGGCGGCGGCCTGTCCGATTCGGCGCGCGACGAAGCGCGCCGTGCGATCGCCGATGCTCTGGAAGCGATTCTCGCCGACGAGACGCTCGACGATCAGATGCGCGGCGAATTGCTGATCCTGCCGAGCCAGACCTATCTCGCCGAACAGATGCTGGTCGCCGATCCGGGCCGCATCTTCGACGAGCGCGAGGGGTTGAAGGCATGGCTGGGCGAGGCGCTCGCCAAGAATTTCGACGCGCTTTACGAACGCGCCGCAGCCGTACCTGGCGGGCGCGAAGCCGAGGCCGTCGGCGCGCGCAAGGTGAAGACGCTAGCCCTCTCCTACATCGCCGCGGCGGACCCGGAGCGGGCGGAAACGCTCGCGACGCGACAATACGATACGGCCGACACCATGACCGACCGGCAGGGTGCGCTGATGGTCCTGAGCGGCCTCGAAGGGTCTGCGCGGACCGATCGGCTGGCGGCCTTCTACGAACGCTATCGCGACAATCCGCTGGCGCTCGACAAGTGGTTCGCGATCCAGGCGTCCTCGCTGCACCCCGATGTGGTGGAGCAGGTCAAGGAACTGGCTGAGCATCCCGACTTCACGCTGCGCAATCCCAACCGGGTGCGATCGCTTTACATGGCCTTTGCAGGCACGGCGCAGGGCTTCCACGCCAGCTCGGGCGAGGGATATCGCATGATCGCGGACCTCATCCTGGCGCTCGACCCCATCAATCCGCAAACCGCAGCGCGCTTCGTGCCGCCCTTGGGTCGTTGGCGGCGGATGGAGCGGAAGCGGGCGGCGCTGATGAAGGAGCAGCTCGAACGCATCGCCGCCGCGCCCAAGCTGTCGCGCGATACCTACGAACAGGTCACCCGCTCGCTTGGCTGATCTGCTGACATCGGACCTCCTGAAGGGCATTCCGCACGGCTTCTCGACTCGCGAGGGCGGCTCGGCGGCGGACCTTCTGCCGGGCGCCCCGCTGATCATGGCGAGGCAGGTGCATTCGCCCAATGTCGCGGTGGTCGAAGCGCCGTGGGACGGCGATCCGTCGGAGGTAGATGCGCTCGTCACGGCGAAATCCGGCCTCGTTCTTGGCATCGTGACTGCCGATTGCGCACCGGTGCTTCTGGCCGACGACCAGGCAGGCGTGATCGGCGCGGCCCATGCCGGGTGGCGTGGCGCACAGGCAGGCGTGATCGCCAACACGGTCGCGGCGATGGTCGATCTGGGGGCCGAGCGGTCGCGTATCGTGGCGGCGATCGGTCCCTGCGTCGCGCAGGCGAGCTACGAGGTCGACGCGCCGTTCCGCGCCCATTTCGAACCCGAGGACGCGCGCTTCTTCAGGAATGGCCTTGAGGGTCACTGGCAGTTCGACCTGGCGGGCTATGTCGCCGAGCGCCTGCACAGGGCGGGTGTGGAGCGCGTCGAAGTGCTGGGGCGCGACACTTATGGCGAGGCGGAGACGTTCTACAGCTTCCGCCGCGCCACCCATCGCGGCGAAGCCACCGGCGGGCGGCAGATATCGCTGATCGCGCGCGGATAAGCCTGCCGTAAGGGCAAGGGGGCGCCGCGCCACAGCTTGCCGAAAATGGCGGTTGGCAAGGTGGGATAGAGCGTTTACAGGCCGCGCTAACCGGCATTGTCGGGGGTGCGCCGCGCCTCTGAATGCGCGGCGCAAATTGACCTGTCATTGAAAAGGGGCCTGCCCCTCGCGGTCGATTGGCGCTGGATGCCGGTGGGGCAATCCAGTCCGGTATCCTCCGGGCGCGCGAAACGAGACGAGACAGGCAGGCAACGCTCTGATGGCAGATAATGCTGCAACCACCGCTGCGAACACGGATACGCAGGTCGAAACCGTGGCTGGCGAATTCCGCCGCCGCGACTTCATCAATGTCGCCGCCATCAGCGCCGCAGGCGTCGGCGGGGCCGCCGTGCTGCTGCCGCTGATCAGCCAGATGGCGCCGTCAAAGGACGTGCTCGCCGAAAGCACGACCGAACTCGACGTCTCCGCGATCGAGCCGGGCCAGGCGATCAAGGCGGTCTTCCGCAAGCAGCCGCTCTTCGTGCGCCGCCTGACGCCGCAGGAAATCGCCGCAGCGGACGCCGTGCCGATCGGCGATCTGCGCGACCCGCAGACTCTCGCGGAGCGGACCAAGGAAGGTCATGGCGACATGCTGATCACGATGGGTGTCTGCACCCATCTCGGCTGCGTGCCGCTGGGCGCTGCTGAAGGCGAGAACAAGGGCGAGTTCGGCGGCTATTTCTGCCCCTGCCACGGCTCGCACTACGACACTGCGGCCCGCATCCGCAAAGGCCCGGCGCCGACGAACCTCGTCGTGCCGGATTATGAATTCACCACGGATACGACCGTGGTTGTCGGCTGACGCCGGAGCTGAGGACAGACTGGAAGAGAGATCATGAGCTTTCCCTGGGCGAAACAGTACGAGCCGACCAACGGGCTGACCAAGTTCCTCGACGAGAAGCTGCCTGTGCCGCGTCTGGTCTACAATGCGGTCGGCGCGGGCTATCCGGTGCCGCGCAACCTCAGCTATTTCTGGAATTTCGGCGTCCTCGCCGGATTCTTCCTGATGCTCCAGATCGTGACCGGCGTGGTGCTGGCGATGCATTACGCGGCCAATGCCAGCGTCGCCTTCGCGACGACCGAGCATATCATGCGTGACATCAACTGGGGCTGGCTGATGCGCTATGCGCACGCCAACGGCGCCAGCTTCTTCTTCATCGTGGTCTACATCCACATCTTCCGCGGTTTCTTTTACTCCTCGTACAAGGCCCCGCGCGAAATGATCTGGTTGCTGGGTGTCGTGATCTTCCTGCTGATGATGGCCACCGCCTTCATGGGCTACGTGCTTCCATGGGGCCAGATGAGCTTCTGGGGCGCCAAGGTGATCACCGGCCTGTTCGGCGCAATCCCCCTCGTGGGCGAGCCGATTCAGGTGTGGCTGCTCGGCGGGTTCGCGCCGGACAATGCCGCGCTCAATCGCTTCTTCTCGCTTCACTTCCTGCTGCCCTTCGTGATCATGGGTGTCGTGATCATGCATATCTGGGCTCTGCACATTCCCGGTTCCTCGAACCCGACGGGCGTGGAAGTGAAGAGCGAGAGCGATACCGTGCCCTTTCACCCGTATTACACGGCGAAGGACGGGTTCGGTCTCGGCGTCATCCTGCTGCTTTTCTTCGCGATGGTGTTCTTCCTGCCGAATTATCTGGGCCATCCCGATAACTATATCGAGGCGAACCCGCTCTCGACGCCGGCGCACATCGTTCCCGAATGGTATTTCTGGCCGTTCTACGCGATCCTGCGCGCCTTCACCTTCGACTTCATCCTGCCGGCCAAGCTTTGGGGCGTGCTGGGGATGTTCGCGGCGATCCTGATGTGGTTCTTCCTGCCCTGGCTCGACAAGTCGCCAGTGCGCAGCGGCCATTATCGCCCGCTGTTCCGCAAGTTCTTCTGGTTCGGCCTGATCCCGGCGATGGCGGTGCTGTTCTATTGCGGCGGCGCCCCGGCAGAAGAGCCGTTCGTGATGCTCAGCCAGATCGCGACCGCCTATTACTTCCTGCATTTTCTGGTGATCATCCCGATCGTAAGCCAGGTCGAGAAGCCCGAACCGCTGCCCTATTCCATCACCGAAGCGGTGCTGGGTTCGGACAAGAAGGCGGTGCTCGGCGAAAACACCGAGCCCGCGGTTTGACGCGACGCAAAGCTACGAGAGAAGAGACTTTCGCATGATCCGCATCATCGCCATCCTCGTCGGCCTGGGTTTTGCCTTCGTCGCGCTCATCTCCTTCGTCGTCGGCGCCTACACCGCCGCGACCGAAGAAGCGCCGGACACGCATCTGCCCTACGAACACCCGCAGGACGTGAACTTCTCGTTCGACGGCCCGTTCGGCACTTGGGATTACGGCCAGCTCCAGCGCGGCTACAAGGTCTACAAGGAAGTCTGCTCGGCCTGCCACAGCCTGAAATTCGTCGCACTGCGCAATCTTGGTGAGCTCGGCTACACCGAAGCGCAGGTGAAGGCGGAAGCGGCGACCTGGACCGTGCCCGGCATCGATCCCAATACGGGCGAAGCCAGCACGCGCCCCGGTGAGCCGACCGACTATTTCCCCAAGCCCTATCCCAACAATGTCGCGGCCGCGGCGGCGAACAACAACGCCATTCCGCCGGATCTTTCGCTGATCACCAAGGCGCGCGCCGACGGGACGAATTACGTCGCCTCGCTGCTCACCGGCTATCGCCCGCCGTCCGAGGAACTGCTCGCGGAGCATCCCGAAGCCGCCCCTGGCCCGGGTCTCTATCACAACGTCTACTTTCCGAACATGAACCTCGCCATGGCGCCGCCACTGACCAGCAACGGCCAGGTGACCTATGACGACGGGACCGAAGCGACGATCGGCCAGATGGCGACCGACGTGGCGGCCTTCCTGACCTGGACGGCGGAGCCGACGCTGGTGAAGCGCAAGCAGACCGGCTGGCCGGTGCTGATCTTCGTCCTATTCGCGACCATTCTCGCCTGGTTCTCCAAGACCCAGATCTGGGCGGCGGTTAAGCCCAAGAAGACCAAGGCCTGATCGGCATCGCGCGTATCGAACTCTCCGGCCTCCCGCGCTTCACGGCGCGGGAGGCCGTCTGCTTTCGGGCAACCGCGCAATGACGCCCGCAGAGCTCAAGACTCTGATCCGCACCGTCCCGGACTTTCCGGTGGCGGGAGTCCAGTTCCGCGACATCACGACACTGATCGCCCATGGGGACGGGTTGAAGGCCAGCGTCGCCCACCTCGCTGCCCATGCACACGATGCGGGCGCGCAGGCGATCGCGGGGATGGAAGCGCGCGGATTTATCTTCGGCGCGGCGGTGGCGATCGAGCTCGGTGTCGGCTTCGTGCCGGTGCGCAAACCGGGCAAGCTTCCGGTCGAGACGATCGGTATCGATTACGCGCTCGAATACGGGGCGGACCGCCTCGAAATGGACCCGAAGGCGGTCGAGCAGGGCCAGCGCGTGGTGCTGGTCGACGATCTGATCGCGACCGGAGGCACGGCCTGCGCCGCGGCGAAATTGCTGCGCCAGGCAGGCGTGATCGTGGACCATGCCGCCTTCGTCATCGATCTGCCCGATCTCGGCGGCGCGAAGAAACTTGAAGCAATCGGCGTCTCCGTTTCGGCGCTGATGGATTTCGCCGGAGCGTGACGCGGCCTCTAAACCACGACAGCAAAATCATTTTTATCTTGCAACATCCTGGCCAGACGCGTCCATTACGGCCCGCGCAGGCACGAACAGGGGGCATCGCGGCTTAGGCCATGGAAGAACAAGCGATCGTCATCGCCCTTGTGGGCATACTCGGCATCGGGTCCCAATGGGTGGCCTGGCGAACCGGATGGCCGGCGATCGTGCTGATGCTGGCGGCCGGATTCCTGGCGGGTCCGGTGTTCGGTCTGTTCGATCCCGAACACGCTTTCGGTGAATTGCTCGAACCCATGATCGCGGTCGGCGTCGCGCTGATCCTGTTCGAAGGCGGGCTGAGCCTCGATTTCCGGGAGCTGCGGCATTCGGGCCAGGCGGTCTGGCGTCTCGCCACAGTGGGCGTGATCGTGGGCTGGTTCCTGGGCGCTCTCGCCGCGCATGAGATCGCGGGACTGGTCTGGCCGGTCGCCGTCCTGTTCGGCGGTATCCTGGTGGTGACGGGCCCCACCGTCGTCATCCCGCTGCTTCGCCAGAGTTCGGTCCAGCAGCGTCCGGCGACGATCCTCAAATGGGAAGCGATCGTCAACGATCCGACCGGCGCGCTGTGCGCGGTGATCGCCTACGAATATTTCCGCAAGGTCGCGGAAAGCCCCGGCGCCTCCTTGATCGAGGTGGTGCCTCCGCTCATCATCGCGGCGGTGCTGGCGGGCCTGATCGGCTATGTCGCGGCGGTTATCATCGCCTGGGCTTTCCCGCGCGGTGCCGTGCCCGAATATCTCAAGGTACCGGTGATCCTGACCGCGGTGATCGCGGTCTTCGTGATCTCCAATCTGATCGAGCACGAGGCCGGCCTCGTCGCCGTCACCGTCATGGGCATCGCGCTGGCGAACATGAACGTGTCGAGCCTCAGGAGCATTCACCCGTTCAAGGAGAACGTGGCGATCCTGCTCGTCTCGGGCATCTTCATCGTGCTGTCCGCCTCGCTCAAATGGGAGGACCTGTCCTATCTCAACTGGCGGTTCGGTGCGTTTCTCGTGGCGCTGCTGTTCCTCGTCCGCCCGCTGACGATCATCATCAGCCTGCTCGGCAGCTCGATCCCCTGGAACGAGCGGGTGTTCCTCGCCTGGATCGCGCCGCGCGGCATCGTGCTCGTGGCAATCTCGGGCCTGTTCGCGCTGCGCTTGACCGAATTGGGGTTCGGGGACGGCAACGTCCTCATCGGCTTGAGCTTCGCCGTCGTCGTGGCGACGATCGTGGCACACGGCTTCACGATCGATCTCGTCGCGCGGCTGCTCAAGGTGAAGGGGCAGACGCGGCCCGGCCTGCTGATCGTGGGCAGCACGCCGTGGACCATCGCGCTCGCCGAACAGATGCGCGATCTGAAGACGCCCGTCACCGTGGTCGATTCCAGCTGGCAACGCCTCGCTCTCGCGCGAAGAAAGGGCGTGCCCTATTATCACGGCGAGATCCTGAATGAGGCGACCGAGCACAATCTCGATCTGAGCCCTTTCCAGACCCTCGTCGCGGCGACCGATAACGAGGCCTACAACACGCTCGTCTGCAACGAATTCGCGCACGAGGTCGGGCGCGATTCGGTCTATCAATTGGGCGAGGCGGGGGACGAGGACGATCGCCACGCTCTGCCCGAAGCGCTGCGGGGCCGCGCGCTGTTCGAATCGGGTTGGGGCGTGACCGAGGTCAGCGAACGCCAGCAGCAGGGCTGGGTCTTCCGCAAGACCAAGCTGTCAGAGGAATTCGATTTCGAAGCCGCGCGCGAGAAGCTGCCCGATGGCGCACACATGCTCCTGCTGCTGCGCGATAACGGGCGGATGCGCTTCTTCACGCATGCCGCCCGACCCGAACCGCGCGCGGGCGACATCATCATCAGCTTCTCGCCTCAGGCGCGCACCGCCGAAGACAGCGCGGCGAAGAAGGCCCTCAAGAAAGACAAAGAGAAAGGCGGGCCCAAGCCCGAACCAGCATGACCGATCCGTTACTGCGCGCTTCGACCGTCCGCCCGTTGACCGGCCTCGGCGCCGCCTTTGCCCTCGCGACGGCGCTGGCTGCCTGCGGCTCCGACGCCGAGCGCGCGCCTGCTCCCGAACCCAGTTCGACCGAAACCGGCGTGCAGAATTCCATCATCCGTGACGATCTGGCCGATACCGAGCCCTTGCCGCCGCCGCCGCTTGCGCCGCTGGATGGGCGCATCGGCTTTCCCGAAGGCGGGGCGGACCTGTCCGAATCGGCGACCGCCGATCTCGATACCCTGCTCCAGTCGCCTCAGATGGAAGCGGGCGGGCCGATCGTCCTGCGCGCCCATAGCGATGCGGGCGGTCCGGGCGAGGCCAATCAGCGCGCATCGCAAGCGCGCGGCGAAGCGGTGCGCGACTATCTGGTGGAAGGCGGCGTGGCCGAGGACCGGATCACCATCATCGCCTTCGGAGAGCAGAACCCGATTGCGCCGAACGCCAATCCCGACGGTACGCCGAACGAGCGCGGGCGTGCCGCCAATCGCCGGGTCGAAGTGCATATCGCGCTGCCCGGCGCTTCGGAAGATGCCGCGCCAGAAGAGATTGAGGAGGCCGAACCCACCGTGGCGGAAAATCTCTCTCGCGCGACTGCCGACTGAGCGAGAGGCGATTAGGCGATCGCGTCGAGAATCGGCCTCGCGAGCTCCGGTCGGCAGATCAACAAATCGGGCAGATAGGTGTCGCGCGCATTGTAGCGAAGCGGGCTTCCGTCGAGGCGCGAGCAGTGGAGGCCATGGCCCAGCGCCACGGCCACCGGCGCACAGCTGTCCCATTCGTGCTGGCCTCCGGAATGGAGGTAGATTTCCGCCGCACCGCGCACCACGGCCATCGCCTTCGCACCGGCAGAGCCCATCGGGACGATCTCCGCGTCGATCGCCGCCGCCGCTTTCTCGGCCTCGGCAGGCGGGCGTGATCGGCTGACGACCATGCGGGGCCGGCATGTCGTCGGATCGCGCAATAATGGCTGGTCGGAGCGCAGGACGCGCTGTCCCGCCATTCCCGGCAACGCCACCGCCCCAAGGCGGGGCTCGCCATCGATCGCGAGGCCCACATGGACCGCCCAATCGGGTCGCCCTTCGCCATATTCACGGGTTCCGTCCACCGGGTCGACGATCCAGACGCGGCTTTTGTCGAGCCTTTCGGGCGTATCGCGCGTCTCCTCGCTCAGGATGCCGTCATCCGGTCGCGCATTCTTGAGCGCCGCCATCAGCAACACGTTCGCGCGCCTGTCGCCTTCTTCTCCCAAAGCGCGACCTGACAAGTCGCTCTCTTCCCGCAGCGCCAGCAGCAATTCGCCCGCTTCGAAAGCGAGCCGTGCGGCAAGATCGCCATCCGTTTCCGGCTGCTTCCCTGGATCGCTCATTTCAGCGGCATGATCCGCGACACGATGTAATCGGCCGCGTCCTCGGGCGTCATGTCCACCGTGTTGACCCGGATTTCCGGCGCATGGGGTTCTTCGTAAGGGCTGTCGATCCCGGTGAAGTTCTTCAGATTGCCCGCGCGCGCCTTCTTGTAGAGCCCTTTGACGTCGCGCTGCTCCGCCACGTCCAGCGGCGTATCGACGAAGATCTCGATGAACTCGCCCTCGGGCAGCATGTCGCGGATCATCTGCCGTTCGGCGCGGAACGGGCTAATGAAGGCGGTGAGGACGATGAGGCCCGCATCCGCCATCAGCTTGGCGACCTCGCCGATGCGGCGGATGTTCTCGATCCGGTCGGCCTCGGTAAAGCCCAGATCCTTGTTCAGCCCGTGGCGGATATTGTCCCCGTCGAGCAGGAAGGTGTGGCGGTTCATCAGCGCCAGCTTCTTCTCGACCTCGTTGGCGATGGTCGACTTGCCCGAGCCCGAAAGGCCGGTGAACCACAGCACGCGCGGGGTCTGGTTCTTGAGGGCAGCGTGATCCTCGCGCCCGACGCTGGTGGCCTGCCAGTGGACGTTCTGCGCCCGTCGCAGCGCGAAATGAAGCATCCCTGCCGCAACCGTCTGATTGCTCACCTTGTCGATCAGGACGAACCCGCCCAGCGTGGGGTTCACGTCGTAGGGTTCGAACACGATCCGCCGTTCGGTCGTCACTTCGGCGACGCCGATCGAATTGAGGCCGAGGCTGGTCGCCGCCAGCTTCGCCATGGTGTTGACATTGATCTCGTATTTCGGCTCGGCGACGGTGGCGGTCACCGTCTGGGTGCCGAGCTTCAACCAGTATCCGCGGCCGGGCTTCAGCGGCTGCGCATCCATCCACACGATCGTGGCTTCGAACTGGTCGGCGACCTCGGGCGGATCGTCCGCCGATGCGATGACGTCCCCGCGCGAACAATCGACCTCGTCCGCCAGCGTCAGCGTGATCGAATCGCCCGCCTGCGCTTCGTCGCGGTCACCGTCGAAACCGGGGATCGCCTTCACCGTGGTGGTCGATCCCGAGGGGAGGATGCGCACCGCATCACCCGGCGCGATCCGGCCGCCGGCGATCTGGCCCGCGAAGCCGCGGAAATCCTGGTGCGGGCGGTTGACCCACTGGATCGGCAGGCGGAAGGGGGCATCCTGCCCCGTATCGCCGCGAACCGGGATCGCCTCGAGATGGCTGATGAGCGTCGGGCCGTCCCACCACGCCATCGCTTCCGATTGGGTCGCGATATTGTCGCCGCTCACCGCCGCCAGCGGGATGGCGGTGATGCGATCGATGCCCAGTTCCTCGGCAAAGGCGCGATATTCGGCCTCGATTGCGTCGAACCGGTCCTGGCTGAAATCGACGAGGTCCATCTTGTTGACCGCCAGCACCATCTCGCGGATTCCGAGCCGGTGGCACAGGAAGCTGTGGCGGCGCGTCTGGGTCAGCACGCCCTTGCGCGCATCGATCAGGATGACGGCGGCATCGGCGGTTGAGGCGCCGGTGACCATGTTGCGCGTGTATTGTTCGTGGCCCGGACAATCGGCGACGATGAACTTGCGCGCCTCGGTCGCGAAGAAGCGATAGGCGACGTCGATCGTGATGCCCTGTTCGCGTTCCGCCGCGAGCCCGTCGACGAGGAGCGCGAAATCGAGCTCCGCCCCGCGCGTGCCCGATGCCTTGCTGTCGGCCTCCAGCGCTTCCAGCTGGTCCGCGAAGACCCGGCGGCTGTCGTATAGCAGACGTCCGATCAGCGTCGATTTGCCGTCGTCCACGCTGCCGCAGGTGATGAAGCGCAGCATGTCCTTGTCGCGATGGGATTCGAGATAGGCGCCGATATCCTCGTCGATCAGCGCATCGGCGCGATAGGCGGTGTCGTGGTTTTCTGTTTTACGATCAGGGCCGTGCATCAGAAATACCCCTCCACCTTCTTGCGTTCCATTCCGGCGCCGGAATCGTCCTTGTCGATCGCGCGGCCCTGGCGTTCGCTGGTGGTAGTCAGCAGCATTTCGCGCACCACCGCTTCCAGCGTGTCCGCCTCGCTCTCGACCGCGCCGGTAAGGGGATAGCAGCCGAGCGTGCGGAACCGGATCGAGCGCATCTGCGGCTCTTCCCCGTCGCGCAGGGGAAAGCGCTCGTCATCCACCATCAGCAGCATCCCGTCGCGCTCCACCGTAGGGCGGGGCTGCGCCAGATAGAGCGGCACGATCTCGATATTCTCCGCCATGATATATTGCCAGATGTCGAGCTCGGTCCAGTTAGACAGCGGAAAGGCGCGCAGGCTCTCGCCCGGGGCCTTGCGAAGATTGTAGAGGTTCCACAGCTCGGGCCGCTGGGCCTTGGGATCCCACGCGTGGCTGGCGCTGCGGAAGCTGACGACGCGCTCCTTGGCGCGGGATTTCTCCTCGTCGCGACGCGCGCCGCCGAAGGCTGCATCGAACCCGTAATGGTCGAGCGCCTGCTTCAGCCCTTGCGTCTTCCACATATCGGTGTGAAGCGGCCCGTGATCGAAGGGATTGATCCCCTGCTCCTTCGCCTCGGGATTCTGCCAGACGAGCAGCTCCATCCCCGCATCCTTCGCCGCCTTCTCGCGCAAATCGTACATCGCGCGGAATTTCCAGGTGGTGTCGACGTGGAGCAGCGGAAAGGGAGGCGGGGCGGGATGGAAGGCCTTGCGCGCGAGGTGCAGCATCACTGCACTGTCCTTGCCGACCGAATACAGCATGACGGGCTTCGCCGCCTCGGCGACGACTTCACGCAGGATGTGGATGCTTTCGGCCTCGAGCCGATCGAGATGGGTGCGGCTGGTCATGGTCGAGAGGCGAGGTAGGAGCGGGCCCGGCGCGACGGAAGAAACATTTCGTGTCGCACGGACAAGCGCCCAATAGCGAACCGGTAGTGATCGGCTGGAAGAACCACGCTGGCGCAAACCGGCCGATGCAAACCAGTTGACGAAGCGGCGGCAGCGATGGCAAAGGCGGCTTCTGCCGAAGCGCACAGCGGGCGGGTATAGCTTAGTGGTAAAGCCCTAGCCTTCCAAGCTAGTTATGCGGGTTCGATTCCCGCTACCCGCTCCAAAACTTTCTCTAATCCCGTCTGATAGAAGCGCTCGCATAGGGATCGTAGGTCGCTTGCGGCAGCGGTTCGCGCTGGTCGGTGGGAACGGTTTGCGGCGCGGGGGGCGGTGCGGACCCCGTATCCCGCCAGAGCCCCGACAAGCCGCTCGCGATCACCGGCGCGCCCAGCAGGACGAAGCACCCGAGCATCACGCGGGCCCCCATGCGGATCGGCATTCGACCCGTCAGCGCCGCGAAGCCGACCAGAGCCACCGCGATCACGCACAGGCCGACAGCGAGGCTGCCCGATACGAGATCGGTCGCCCAGAATACGGCATCGGCGAGCGGGCTGGTGGCGGGCGCGTCGAACATGTCTAATCCACGACCATGATCTGCTGGACCCGCCGCTTTCCGTCGCGCCGTTCGAGCTGGACGAAGACGTCCACGCTCTGGAGGATGTAATGGCGCACATCCTCGCGCATCAGGGGCGATCCTCCCTGCAGCACCAGCAACACCAGCTGTTCGATGGCGCGATGGGGGCTGTCGGCGTGGATCGTGGTGATCGATCCGGGATGGCCGGTGTTGACCGCACGCAGGAAGGTGAAGGCTTCCTGGCCGCGCAATTCGCCGAGGATGATGCGATCGGGCCGCATTCTGAGGGCGGCGATCAGCAGATCCTCCGCGCTCGCATCCGCTTCGCCCAGCTTGCCGCGCACGGCGATCAGGCCGACCGCGTTCGGTTGCGCGATCCTCAGTTCCTCGGCGTCCTCGATCAGGATCAGGCGCTCGGTCATGGGGACTTCGGCAAGGAGGGCGTTGAGGAAAGTGGTCTTGCCCGTGGAAGTGCCGCCCGAAACCAGGATGTTGCGGCGCGCCAGCACTGCGTCGCGTAGGACCGTCTCGGCCTTGTCTGACGCGATTGTGCGATGCGTGCGCCCGGCGAAGGGTTCGACTTCGGCGCCGCCGGTCAGCGCGGAAAACGCGCCGCTATCGGCCCAATCGGCCAGTGCCATATCGGAGGCGATGTGGCGGCGGATCGCCAGCGCGTGGCCGCCGCGCGTGGCGGGCGGCGCGGCGATCTGGACGCGCGATCCGTCGGGCAGGGTTGCGGACAGGAGGGGATGGCTGCGATTGATGCCCTGCGCGCCGAACGCCGCGATCTGGCGCGCCAGCCGCGCAAGGTCTGGTTCGGCGAGGCCCGTCACTTCCTGCCGTTCGATCCTGCCGCCCAGGCTCTCGATCCAGATCTCGTTCGGGCGGTTGACGTAGATGTCGGTGACGTCGCTGCGCGCCAGCACCGGTGCCAGCGGCGCGAGGAAGCTGTTGAGATAGTATCCGGTGTCGGTTGTCACGAATCGACGCTCGAGAAGTCGAGGTCGCGCGCGACGAAGACAGAAACGCTGGTGCCGTGGCGGACCTTGAGGACCGGCTTGATATCCTGCGGTCCGCTGCGTCCGGTGACCGTCTGGCTGCTTCCGGGAAGCGCCACCACGACGCCGCCTGTCGCCTCGCGGGTGGCGACGCCGACGCCGATATCGAGCACGGACTGGAGGATCGCGCCGCCGAAGCGTTGCAGGAACTTGCCGTCGACCTTCCCCTTCACGCCCGCGCGCCCCAAGGGGTCCGACGCGGGAGAATCAAGCGCGATCGTCACGCCGTCGGGGCGGATCAGCCGGGTCCAGCGGATCAACGCCCGGTTCTGGCCCTGTTCGATCCCGCCTTCGTATTCGCCATAGAGGCGCGATCCGCGCTGGATCAGCACGCGGGAGCCGTCGAAGGAATGGATGTCGCGTTGGACCAGCGCGCGGACGGCGCCGGGCCGGGTGGAATCGAGCGCGGTCTCCAGCACGGCGGGCAGGACCGTTCCCTGCGGTACGGTGAAGGACGGATTGCGGAAGCGTCCGGCCATGATGCGATCGGCGGCCTCGCCGGAGGTATTCACCGGGGCATCCGGCAGTGTGGGTAAGGAAGCGGGCGCAGGTGGTGCCTGCCGAGGCACAAAAGGTTCGCGATAGGGAGCGGGATCGGCGGGGCGAGGGGGCAGCGTCGAAGGAGGCGGCGCCATGGTGCGCAGGGGCGAAGGCTGCGCTGCCGGAGCGACCGGGCGGGCAAGGAGTGGCGGATTACGCGGGATCGCGCGGATGTACCGGATGTCGTCCCCGTCAGCGTAGTCGTCACGCATGGCGAGAGGCGGCGGCGCGACGATGCGCGCGTTCTCGCTGCCCGCTGCGGTCACGCGCGGGGCCTGCGAAGCTTCGCGACTGGCGCTCATCGCGGTAAACAGCCCGATCCCCCCGGCAAACAGGATCGCGAGGAAAACCCACAAACCGGTATTGCCCCCGCCGGATCGCTGGACGACCGGCATCGGGTCCTGCGGATTGCTAGTGGCCGTCGTCATCGCGCAGCGTCCGCTTCACCGGTACGGCGCGCGGTCGCCTTGTCCTTGTCGATGCGGAAGACCAGCCGGTCATAGATCCGGTCGATCTCGAACGCGTCCCCACGCATATATCCGTTCACGACCTCCTCGTCGCCGGTCGGTCCGATCGCGAAGATCGCGGGCAGTGCCTGGTCGGGCGCGAACAGGATGCGAGTGCGCGTGCCATCGTCCCCTATCGCCTGCGGTTGCACCGACCGATCTCCGCGCAGGCGATAGGTCCACATGGAAGGTGTGGCGGGCTCGGTAATGATCGGGGGACGAGGACCGGAGTTCTGTGCCATCGGGCGCGTCCGATTATTGAGCACCTGCACCAGCAGCGCCGCGTTGAGATTGTCGCCGGTCTGAAGCGTGAACAGATATTGCCGCCGATCGGTCGTCACTGTCAGCGCGCTCTCCGCATCGGGAACGCGCGGGGTGACGTGGAAGCTGTCGCGCTCGGGCGAGACGCGCCGGTCCCACTGTTCGGGAAAGGCGAGGCTGTCGGCGACGATCCGTTCGCCCGGCTGGAGCACGACGGTGAGCCCGGTCATCGGCAGGGCGGTCAGGATGATGCGCTGTCCGTTCTGCCAGGTCACGGTCTGGAGGCGCGGATTGGTCGGGCCGGGATCGGGCAGGATCTGCGCCGTCGCGGGCGGGGCGAAGAGCAGCGCGGCCGAAAGGATTGCGAGGCACATCATTGCTCCGGCCCGCCCCTATCGACGGGCACGGCGACGACCGTGGGGACCGCTTCGGGTAAAGTCTCGGCATCTTTGCGATAGCGCGTCACCTGGAAACCGAGCGGGTTGGTCAGGCGATCTTCCGCGCTCATCTCGGCCCCGGAATATTGCCAGGTCAGCACCGCCGCCCAGTATTGCGGGGCCTGATCGCGGCCCGCCGGATCGGTGCGGACAGTGGTGAAGCGCACCAGCGACCGGTCGGCGGCGAGGGAGGAGACGCTTCTGATCTCGACCTTGATCACGGCGCGGCGCGGCAGGTCGCCGAAGGGATTCTCCGGCGAATTGGGCTGCATCAAACGCAGGTAACGCTCGCGTGCCTCACCCGCCGACCAGAGCGCGACGCGGGTGTAATCGCGGGCGAGGCTATCGATATCGTAGCTTTCGCGCGCAATCACATATTGGACGAGGAAGGACCGCGTCAGCGCCGTATCCGCGCTGACCGTCTCGACATCGAGCGGGGCAAGCGCTTCGACATGGCCCGTCTGGCGATCGACCAGAAGGGTGTAGGGCTCGACCGTCTTCAACGGCAGCAGGACGACCAATGCAATCGCCAGCAGCAGCGCTATCGCCGCCGAGACGCTGGCGACGATCCAGGCGGCGCGGCGCGATCGCTCGATATCCTGCGTGACGCTGCGCGCCCAGCTGTCCTCGATGGCGACATCGCCGGTATGGAAATCGGTTTCCAGTCTGGTCATCGGCTGCGATCCCTCTCGCTCGCCGCGCGCGACCCGCGATAGGCGCTGCGCCGCCAGCTATTGCCGAGGCGGTCGGAGGATTGGGTGGCAGCGGACGGAGCAGCGCTGGCAGGGGCGGCGAGCTGGCGGATGTCGGTGCGGCTCGACGAGCTGGTGGAGGTCTCGCGCCTCAAGGTGGTTTCCATGCTTTGCGATATTCGTTCGGCGCGCGATGGCAGCGCCTGCGTGTCGCTGGTCGGCCTCGCCGGAGCCGGCATGGCTCCCGGCCTGCGCATGTCGATCACCGGAATGGCGGGCAGAGTCAGCCATCCCCGCTGCCAGGCGATCCGGCCCATCAGCCAGATCATCCCGAGCTTCACGAGCGCGAAGGCGAGCGTCATGGCGAGCAGTTCGGTGGGCGCGGAGGGTGCGGCATATCCGAGGGTTCTCAGGCGCAGCGCATCGGCCAGCCAGGGTTCGAGCACGGACAGCTCGACGGCGGTCGCGACCGTTACCGCCACCATGCCCAACAGCGCGAGCACGAGGCCCCTCATCCAGCCCGAAAACAGCCCGCGCGTCGCTTCGAACAACAGCAACGCCGCTGCAAGCGGAGCGAAAGCCAGCAGCAAACCGCCTGCGATCCGCAGCAGAGCCAGCGAGCCGATCAGTCCCGCGATCCAGACGACGCGCGCATAGCCGAAGCCGCCATCGTCCTCGATCGCCACGCCGCCGAAGCGCGATCCGGGATCCTCGCTATCGACGAATTGCCCGAGCTGGCGGCCCGTCCCGAGCTCGGTCAATCGCACCATGGCACCGTCGGCCTGTTGCAGCCGATCGGTCAGGCCTGCGTTCTCCGGCGCGATCAGCGATCCGCCCATCGTCCCCGCGATTTCGGCGGGCGCGTCCAGCACCGCATCGTGAATCACGGTTCGGAAGGCGGGCCAGGAAAAGGCGAGCGTCAGGACGATGCCGATCTTCAGCACGTCCAGCACCACGTCACGCGCTGCGGGCGTCGGGCCGAACAGCAGGCGGATACCGAACAGCGCGACGAACAGCGTCAGCAACCCGGTGACGACCAGCGACGCGGTCGAGCCGGGCTGGCCCAGCGCCTCGTACCCGTAGCTGCCGAGATAGCGCGATTGGCAGTCGATATGCTCGATCAGGCGCGAAACGAAGCGGTCGCCGGTGATGATCGCGGGACAGGCCATGATCTATGCCGCCCGGTCCAGGAGCGGCTGCATCCAGTCCGCCGGATCGGTGCCGTGGGTATCCGCGATCTCGTCGAACAGGCGCACCGTCGCCTCGCGGCCCGACAGAATCGTCAGCAATTCGTTCTCCCCCGTCAGGTCGAGCCGCGCGACCACGCTTTCCTTGCCATGGCGGATCAGGAAACAGTGCGAAGCGTCGGGCAGGGTCCGCACGAGGTCGTATTCATGGCGGCTGAGGCCGAAGCCGTTGATGTAATCCTCCGCCCGCGCCTTGGGATTGATCATGAAGATCTGGGTCGCCGCCTGTTCGATGATGGCGCTCGCGATCCGGCTTTCGAGCGCGTCCTGCGCGCTCTGGGTCGCGAAGCCGACGATGCCGTTCCGTTTGCGGATGGTCTTTTCCCAATCCTTGATGCGCTTGACGAAGATATCGTCGTCGAGCGCCTTCCACCCCTCGTCGATCACGATCACGGCGGGCGTCCCGTCGAGGCGCTGCTCCACCCGGTGGAAGAAATAGAACATCGCGGGCGTGCGCGTGGCGGGATCGTCGAGGATCGCGGTCATGTCGAAGCCGACGGTTTCCTGCGCCAGATCGGTCGCATCGCGGGCATTGTCGAACAGCCAGGCGCGCTCGCCCGAACCCCACCACGGTTTGAGCCGCGCATAGAGATCGCCGCCATGCGGGCGGTCGCCGCCGCGGAAGAGTTCGACCAGATGGCGCAGCCGCCGCATTTCGGCAGGCTGGAGGAAGCTCGTCTCCACCGCCTCGCGGATCTGCTCCGCCTCCTCGCCATCGACGCCGCCCGCCAAAAGGCCGAGCCATTCGGTGAGGAAGGCGCGATTGGCGGGCGTGTCTTCGAGTTGGAGCGGGTTCAGCCCCGAAGGCTCGCCCGGACGCAGCCGGTCGTAACTGCCGCCGATCGCGCGGATGAACAGTTCGGCCCCGCGATCCTTGTCGAAGAAGATCGTGCGCGGGCGAAACCGCCTAGCCTGGGCGAGCAGGAAATTGAGCACCACCGTCTTGCCCGATCCCGAGGGACCTATGATGGTGAAATTGCCCAGATCGTGCTGATGGAAATTGAAGAAATAGGGCCCAGCCGCCGTCGTCTCGAACAAAGTGACCGCCTCGCCCCAATGGTTGCGCCGCGCGCGTCCGACAGGAAAATTATGGAGGCTCGCGAAGCCTGCGAAGTTCGTCGTCGAAACGAGGCCGCGCCGCGCGATATAGCGGAAGTTCGCTGGAAACTGCGCCCAGAAGGCAGGCTCCATCGCCATGTCCTCGCGCACGGCCGTTATCCCCAGATCGGCGAGCAGCGCGATCACCTCGGCGACATGGCGATTGAGCCGCTCCAGATCGTCGGCATGGATCGCGATGGTCGTGTGATGTTCGCCAAAGCCTGCGCGCCCCGCCGCCACCTCGTCCTTGGCGAGGCCGAGCTCGTCGCGCAGCGACACCGCCTCGTCCTCCGCCGATCGCATCCGGCGCAGCGCCAGGTTCATTCGCCCCAGCGCCTCGCGCCGTTCGACGAAGGCGAAGCTCTGGCTCATCGTCATCTCGAACGGCAGCCGCGTCAGCTCGTCGAACATCCCCGGCATGGTGAGCGAGGGCCAGTCCTTGATCGAAACCAGCGCGACGAAGGCCCGCTCCAGATGTCCCGCAGGCGCCAGCTCCACCGTGTCGCGCCCGAAGCTGATGCGCCGCGCGGGCAGGTGATGGCCGATATCGCCATGCGGGACGACCATGGGTCGCATGGTGCCGTTGACGAGATAGGACAGGAATTCGAGCGGTTCGGACCTTATTCCGTCCGCGCTTTCATACGTGCCGAGCAGGCGCGGATCGTATGCGCCCAGCGCCGCCACCAGCGCGTCGCGCGCATTGTCGAGCGCCTGCTTCTCGCCCGCGATCAGCGCCGCATCGCGCTGGGACGTGCGGGCGAACCAGCCGCGCATCCGGTCCGCGATCCCGATCCGGCCCTGCAGGGGGCGGCGCACGATCGTCAGGAACAGCTCGTTGACGTAGAGCTGCTTGCCCGCCAGCCGCGCGCGCCAGCTCTCGTCGAGCCGCTGCGAAAATTGATCCGGAAAGGACCCATCTAGCTCGGCATCGGCGCGGCGGCGGACGAGATGGTGGTAGATCGCGAAGCGCGACGTGCCGATGGCGCGCAGCATCGCATCGCGCAATTCGGCCCGGTAATCGAGCTCGTCGCCATCCGCCGTCTCGAACAGCAATCCGCCCAACCGCACGGTCTGCATCAGCAATCCGTCGCGCGTCTCGATCGTGTGCGCGTCGATATGGCGCGCATAGGGCAGATGCGCCCCTGCCGGCATTTCGCGCGCGGCCACCTTCGGATCGCGGGTCAGGGGCGGTAGGAATTGCATTGCCACAGATCGTGGTTCTTGACGCGCGGACAGGTGCGCATCCGCGTAACCCAGAGGTCGAAGAAGCGCGGCTCGTTAAGGCAGGCGAGCACGCCGACGCCATGCACTACGAGCGCCACCAGCAGCACCCACCAGGCGCGAAAGATCAGAAACAGCTCGACCGCAATCACGGCGTTGATGACGAAGAAGCTGTAGGTCACGCCTGCAAACATCTGCGGCCGCGTGAGCGCGGTGAACAGCGTATCGCGGCGTATCTGCTCGGCCATGATGAAGCGACGACCCTCCCGTTAGGTGTGGGCGTTGGTTTCAGGGAAACGGGCGCGATTACAAGGGAGGGGCGGGCGCAGATGGGTCCGAATGCGATGTTTTAGCTCGAACGATTTTGAACCGCAGTCATAGATCGCCGTTCGCCTGTATTGACTGAAGCGCCGTACCGGCAGCCGCATCCAATCCACGCGAAACGACTGCGGTACGCGAGATAATTTTCGGCAAATGTCGCGTTTACGGTAGGCGATTTCGCCACCCGATTATGCAACCGAAAAACTGTTCACGATCTTCACAAAATTCTTAATAATATCTAAAAAGAAAAATTATTTTAAATAAGGCTGAATAACGTTTAGGCGATCTATCGGTTCAATTTCATTAATCTTAAAATAACGAAAATTATGAACCAAGGAGCGATTATAATTGCCCAAATTGTAGAAAACTCCGCCAACCCACCATCGGTCGGTGGGGTAAATGTTCCCGCAAAACTTTCGCTGAAGCCCCACGCCAGTAGGAATGTCAGTAAACTAACTATGCCTAGAAAAGCTATTGCTAACCACCCTGCAATTCTCGACATCTAATTACTCCTTTTTAAGGCTGTTTTGGCGTTTTTTGACCTTTATTGTAAGGTTCTTCTCCAAAGCCCCGAACAAATTTGTAGTAGATAAAGGCCGTCCCGACACAGACCGGAGATGACCCACGGCTGGCACAAGTTCTGAGCATATCGTCCCGAAATTTATTATCGCATCCCAACCGTGACATTGACTGATTACCATAGCAGAAATCATGAGCTCTGCATTCGGAGGGAAAATATTCTGGAACAAACCTCGAGTTCCAGCCCGACCCGCAATAGTCGGAAGACTTAGGTTCTTCTTTAGGTTTCTCTTTCTGAGGGGTCGGAGTTACAGTAAGCAGAATATTTGGCAAAACGTATTTACCCGCTTTTGAAAAAAGGAATCCACTAAAGTAAGATCCAGCCGAGATAGTGATGCGCTTTGCGGTGACGACGATCTCTTCCTGCTCGGTCCACTGCCCTCCATCATTTTCGCAGCCTTCTTTGGTGTCGTGACTTGGGTCGCTACAAGCCAAACCTGTGGGATCAGTAAAGTTCACTGGATTCGAGCGTACATAGTTGTACATATTCATCCCATCGGCGTAGCCGATCGGGTCGGTCTGCATGAACCGGCCAAGGGTGGGCGAGTACATGCGGGCCTTGTAATAATAGAGACCGAGTTCCGGCAACCAGGTCTGGCCGGTATAGCGGAACCGCCCAAGTCCCGCGCCGCCCGGGATACCGTATTCGTCGTAGCTGTTGATGCCGAGGAGCGCACCCGAACCGTTCGAGACGGCGGTCACCGAGCCGCGCTCGTCGGTGTGGAGATAGCGGCGATCGCCCGTGCCTCCCCCTTCGTACCAGACCAGCGGATTGTCGACGCCGGGCCCGTGGACGTAGCGGCGCATCATCTGGTTGGCGCCGTTATATTCGGCGATCATGTCCACCCCGTCATAGGCGAAGCGGGTGTCTGTCGACGGGCCGGTATAGCGATAGAGCCGCCCGATCGGATCGTAGACCAGCTGGCCCGAGCCGCCCGGATGCGAATAGCTCGTCAGGAAGTTCTCGCTCGAGTACCCGAAAGCGTCGCTGCCCGAACTGGTCAGATTGCCGCGTGCGTCATAGCCCGTCGGGACCGATCCGACCTGCGTGTACTGGTTGAGGCCGTTGGTCGTGTAGAAGCGATCGGCATTCGCCAGCTGGTCGAAATTGTAGCTGTCGTTCGACTGGGTCGTCTGCGCGATCTGGCTTGCCGGATTGTACGAGAACCCGCGCGTGTTGTCGCCATTGCTGCCCGCCAGATCGGTGACCAGCGAGCTCAACCGCCCGACCGGATCGAACGCCACCGATTGCGCGGTACCGTTGGCGAAGGTGATGGAACTCGGATCGCCGGCGCTGTCGTAATTCCAGGTCGCGAGCGCAGTGCCGCCATATTCGCGTAAGTACCGCATCGAGCCGTTCGCGAGATAATCGTAAGTGACGTAGAACCCGTCCGCCCAGGTCATGCGCGTGCGGCGCCCGGCGGCATCGTATTGGTAGCTGGTCGTCCCGTAGGGGCCGGACTGCGACGTGTTGCGGCCAAGGGCATCATGCCCGAAGCTCAGCGTCTGGCCGTTCTGCACGGCCTGGGTCAGCCTGCCCATCAGGTCGAACGCGTAGCTCGCATCGGATTCGCTGCCGGGCAGGTCCTTCGAGGTCAGGCGGTTCAGCGCATCGTAGCCGTAATAGATAACCTGCCCGTCGCGCAGGCGGCGGCTGGTGACGTTGCTGACATCATCGTAGCCCAGTTGTTCGTAATCGTTCGGATTGGATGCGTTCTTCGATCCCGCATAGGGGAACCGGGTCTGCAAGAGCCGGTCGAACGCGTCGTAGATAAAGGTCGTGCGATTGCTCTCCCCATCGGTCAGCGTCTCGGTGAGGCCGTTGAGAGTGAAGGTCGCGACGTAATCGTTACCGACCTCCGCCGTGCCGACGCCGCTTTCGACGCGCACGATCCGATCGTCGCCGTCATAGTGATAGCGGGTGATGCGGTCCGGCCCCTGATTGCCCTGGCTGGCGAGGGAGCACGCGCCGGGCAGGCTGGCATAGGTTGCCGGGTTCATCCTGACCGCGACGCAATCGAGGCGGTTCTGCGCGTCGTAGCTATACTGAGTGAGGCTATAGACCTGGCCGCCCGAGACGAGCCGTTGCTGCACGCGGCGCCCGTTCGCATCCACGATGTTCTCGACCCGCTGGCGCACGGTCATCGCATCTAGATTGCCTTCCGCCGTGCCGGTGGTGGTGCCGACATCGGCGTAAAGGATCTGGCCCGCACCGTCATAGGTATAGCGGATGGCCTGGCGCGGCATGGCGCCCGATCCGTCCGGGTCCGGCCCGATCGTGCCCCGGCGCCGGTCGCGCTGGTCGTACAAATGGTAGCTCGTATCCTCGCTGCCCGGAAGCGGCCCGTCGACGCTGGTGACATTACCGCCCGCATCGTAGGTGAACTGGCTGGTCGATGCGATCGCGCCATTGCCGCTCGCCACCGTGACGGAGACGGGATAGCGCCCTTGCGCGTCGTATTGGAGCGTCGTCACCCGCTCGTCCGCCGAGCCTGCGCAGCTGGCCGCCGTGCTGCATTCGCGCTGACGGGTCAGCTGATATTTCCCGTCGATTTGGCTGTATTCGAAATAGGTCGTCGGGCGATGGCCGGACGGGGCGGCGGGGCGGCGGATTTCGGTGACCATGCCGTGCGTGACATCGTAGACATAGTCCGTCTGATTGCCGCGCGCGTCGATCGTGTAGGTCGGCTTGTTGCAGGCGGCCGGGCTTGTCGCGCAGGACAGATCGAACCCCGCATAAGTGTTGATTTCAGTGCCTGTTTTGCCAACGACCTGCGTTCGCGTGACGTTGCCGCGCGCATCGCGATAGTAGTGGACGTAATTCCCCTCCGGGAAGGTCGTGCGCTGGAGCAGCCCGCTCGGATAATAGGTGTTGATCTGGCTCGTACCGCGGGCATCGGTCACGGTGCCGGGGCGCCCGACATTGGGATTGGTGACCACCTGGCCGTCGGCCCCGCTGGCATCGCTCTTCGAAACCACCGTATTGCCGCCCGAGGAGCCCCAGCTGTAATTCGTCGTCGCCCCGTCATCGGTGACCGAGGTGACCTTGTTGGTCGCGTCGCGCGTGACGAACAGGGTTTCGCTCGACCGTCCCGGTTTCTGGATCGAAAGATTGGCGCCGTTGGTGGTAATCCGCCAGTCGCCCGACTGGCTGTTGGCGATCACGAGGACGTTGCTGGCGGGTCGCTGATACGTGACCCTCTGCGACCCGGCACTGCCCGCGCCGGCGGACGTGACGTAGAAATCGATCGCTGCGCGGTTCCAATAGCTCGGCGGGGGAAAGCCGCCGTTGAAGCTGGACTGATCGGTCTCGTAGCTGAATGCCATCGTGTAATTGGCGTTGCTGGTGACGCTGGAGAGGCGAAAGGGTGTGTAGCATTCCTGCGTGCTGCCGCTGGTATCGCCGAAACCGCCACCGAACCCTCCGCCCGGAATGACCGGTTGCCCGTTCTGAAAGCAATTGGTCTGTACTTCCCAATTGAGCGAATAGACCACGCCATTGGGACGTCGCACTTCCACGGGCAGGCCGCAGCTATCCCCGTTCGTGCTGCAGCCCGGCCCGCCATATTGCGACGGCGTGCCGGGATAGAGCGACAGGGACGACGGAGAATTATACGTGATCTCCACCCCCTGCGGCGAGCGATAGGTCCAATTGCCGCCGTAACCAGACAAAGTCCCGCCATTGGCCTTCGCCGAGACCCAGCCGGAACCGGTATCGGTGAACTTCTCCGAAATCTTGCCCAGGCTGACGGTCGCCACCGTGCCGTTGTTCGACAGCTGGAGCGTGCCGGTCCAATTGTCCTGAAGGCCTGTATCGCCGTAATAACGGACCATCGCGATCGCGCCGTCACCCGACCCGATGCTGCCTTCGAGAATGTCGAGATAATAGCGCCCATTGGTCAGATCGACGCCGTTCTCGTCGGTCGCGACCCACGGTTCGACCGGCGCGGCCGACTGCTGCGCCGCGATCGGCACCGACAGGCCCGCGCAAAGAATGGTCGATGCCAGCAGGCCGATCCTGGCGGCGCGTGCGTTCGAAAGCTTCATGAAATGATCCCCTGATTGATGGCGATCGCAAAGGCGGGCTGCCTTCTGCGAGGCGCCCGGACCCGTGCTTGCGATCCTGTTTTGAGAGCTCAGCGGCCGGTCGTGCGGACCCGCTTGCGATTGTCGGCCTTGTCGTGCTCGTAGTCCGTGGCGGCGCCGTTATTGGGGCCGCCCGAATGCTGGACTTTCACGAGCCGTCCCTTCGCATCGTATGTATAGGTCGTGGTCTGGGATGCGTGGCCCGGCGCGGCTATGGAAAGAAGCGCCAAAGCCGATGTCGCGAAAAATAGTCTCATGCTGTCACCCTCCGATCGATCAGAAGCATGAAGACGACTGGACTTTCGTCAAGTTATGAGAATTTAATATTGATCCAAAAGGTGGATCTATTTCTCTATCGCGAGATCTACATTACCTGATTTTAATAGCGACAATGGATGTGTAATTACAAAATTTGGTAGCACCTCTTATCCATCCGACAAGGGTGGGACGAAAATCTGGGGCCCGCGTGAGCGTCTAAGACCGAGCGTGTGGCTTATCCCGATTGCCCACGTCACGCGGGGCGGATATGCAATTGCGCGTGACGGACCTTATCGCGCCTGTAATCCTGTGTGGCGGCGGCGGCACGCGGCTCTGGCCGCGCAGCCGGACCGCTCGGCCCAAGCCTTTTCTGCCCCTTATCGGGGGCGAAACGCTGTTCCAGCAGGCGCTCTCGCGCACACGGGATCGTTCCGTTTTCGGCGCGCCGGTGATCGTGACCGGTCGCGCGCATCTCGACCATGTCGAGCGTCAATCGGACCTCGCCGAGATTTCGATCCTGGTCGAACCGAGCGCGCGCAACACCGCCGCCGCCATTGCGCTCGCTGCGCACCGCCTCGCTCCCGACCGGGTGATGCTGGTCTGTCCCAGCGATCACCACATCGCCGACACCGCCGCCTTCGTCGCGGGAGCGCAGCAGGGCGCCTCGCTCGCCAGGGAAGGCTGGTTGGTTTCGTTCGGTATCCATGCCGATCGACCCGAAACCGGGTTCGGCTATATCAAGCGCGGCGAGCCTGTCGCTTCGACCGGCGGTTTTCGCATCGATCGCTTCGTGGAAAAGCCCGATCGGGTCCGCGCGCAGGCGTTTCTCGATGAAGGCGGGTATGACTGGAATGGCGGCATCTTCGCCTTCACCGCGGGTCGTTTCCTCGCCGAACTCGAAGCCCACCGGCCGGACATTGCGCAAGCGGTTGCGCGCGCGGTCGCGGCGGGGACGGAATCCAGTGACCTTTTCACTCCCGATGCCGACCTGTTCGCCGCCGTGCCGAAGGAATCGATCGACTATGCGGTGATGGAGAAGACGGGCCGCGCCGCTGTCGTGCCGGTCGATATGGGCTGGTCCGATATCGGCAATTGGCAAGTGTTGCGCGATGCGCGCGCGGGCGATGCGGAGGGCAACCGCGTATCGGGCCGGGCCGAACTGGTCGATTGTCGCAATGTCCTCGTCGAAAGCGACGGGCCGCGCGTCTCCGTGATCGGAATAGAAGATGTATGCATCGTCGTCGACGGGGACGAGGTGCTCGTCACGACGGTGGACGGGGCGCAGAAGGTCGGGAAACTGGCGGGTGCGCTGGGCCAGGATGGGAACGGATGAGCGCGCTGCTGAAGACGCGGACGGTCGAAAAGCCATGGGGCGTGGACCTGTTGCCCGAACCCTTCGCTACACCGCAGGGAAAGCGCATCGGCGAAATCTGGTTCGAACCGCCGGCCGCGCTCGACCAATTGCTCGTCAAATATCTCTTCGCCAGCGAGAATCTGTCCGTCCAGGTTCATCCCGACGACGCTCAGGCCCTGGCGGCGACCGGCAGGAGCGAAGGCAAGGAAGAGTGCTGGCTGATCACCGCCTGCGAACCGGGCGCGCGGATCGGTATCGGTTTCGAGGAGCCGCTCGACGCCGAAGCGCTCAAATCCGCCGCTCTCGACGGATCGATCGAGGCGAGAATGGCCTGGTTCGATGTCGTTCCGGGCGATTTCTTCTATATCCCCGCCAACACGGTGCACGCCATCGGAGCAGGGTGCAGCCTGATCGAAATCCAGCAGAACAGCGACATCACTTATCGCTTGTACGATTACGGGCGCCCGCGCGAACTGCATCTCGATGCGGCGATCGCAGTCGCCAAGGGTGAACCGCATCCTGCCGATTTCCGGCGCCGCGTGGCGGAAACGGGCGAGGTCACTCTGGTGGAGGGACCGCTGTTCCGGCTCGACCGGCTGGATGGCCCGGCCTCGCCTGACGTGAAGGCGCGGTACGAGGGCGCCTTTCTCGTCATCCCGGTCTCAGGAAGCACCACGATCGAGGGCGAAACGGTCGCGGCGGGGCAATGCGCGCTGGTTCGCGACTGGTCGTCGCTTTCGATCGAAGGCGACGCCAAGATACTGATCGCCCAACCGGTTCTTTAAACCGCCAGATTATCGATCAATCGCGTGCCACCGATCCGCGCGGCGACGAACAGACGGGTATTGCCGTTATCGGTATCGAGCGCGGCCAGGCTGTCAGCGTCGCGCAAGTCGGCATAATCGATGGTCTCGAAGCCCGCGACGCGCAGCGTTTCCTTCAGATTGCCCAGGGTGCGCGCGGCGTCGCCCCCATCCGCGATCACGGCTGCCGCATCCTTCATCGCACGGGGGAGGGCTGCGGCGCGACGGCGATTGTCGGGCGAGAGATAGGCGTTGCGGCTGCTCATCGCGAGCCCATCCTCTTCGCGCACGATCCCGACGCCGTGAATTTGGGAAACATGCGGGAAGGTCAGGTCGAGATCGCGGGCCATGCGGCGGATCACGGCGAGTTGCTGCCAATCCTTCTCGCCAAACAGCGCCATGTCGGGCCGCACCTGGTTGAAGAGCTTCAGCACCACTGTCGCCACGCCGTCGAAATGGCCCGGCCGGTCCGCGCCGCACAGGCCAGCGCTGACGCCGCTGACCGAGACATTGGTCGCATAGCCTTCGGGATAGACTTCCTGCGGCGGTGGCGCCCACAACAGGGCCACCCCCTCTTCCGTGAGCAATTGGCTGTCGCGCTCCAGCTGGCGGGGATAGGCGTCGAGATCCTCGTTCGCTCCGAATTGGCGCGGATTGACGAAGATCGAGGCGACGACATGGTCCGCGCGCGCCTTCGCCTCGCGGATCAATGTCAGATGCCCTTCGTGCAGCGCGCCCATCGTCGGCACCAGGGCGATCGTTCCCTCGCCACGGTCGCCACCGTCTTCGCGCAGTCCTGCGATGGTGCTTCTCAACATTTCGAGCGTTGTCGCGGTTTGCACGGGGTCACCCTTCGGTTATGGCCGAAGCCGCCCCTAGCCGGACCGGTCGGGGCGCGACAATACTCGACGCACGAACACGGAAAGCAGCGCCCATTTTGTCCCAGCATCGCGCCCATCGTATCGTCTTCGCCAACGAGAAGGGCGGGACCGGCAAATCGACTACGGCGGTCCACGTCGCGGTAGCGCTGTCCTATCTGGGCAAGAAGGTCGCCGCGCTCGATCTCGATCCGCGCCAGCGCACCATGGATCGCTATATCGAGAACCGCGAGGCCATTCAGGAAAAGCGCGGGATCGAATTGCCGAGCCCGGTCTGCGAGGTGTTTCGCCACAAAACCGAACAGGCGCTCGCGCTGGCGATGGAGCGGATGGACGCGAACGCCGATTTCATCCTCATCGATACGCCCGGCCGCGACGATCCATTGGCGCGCGCGGCGGCGGAACAGGCCGATACGCTGGTCACGCCGATGAACGACAGCTTCGTCGATTTCGACCTGATCGGCCAGGTCGATGCCGAAACGTTCAAGGTCAAGAAGCTGTCCTTCTACGCCGAGCTGATCTGGGAAGCGCGGCTCAAACGCTCGCGCATGGGGATGGAACAGCAGCGGCGCGAATTGGATTGGGTCGTGGTCAGGAACCGCACCGGCTATACCGAGGCGCGCAACATGGCGCGCCTGGAAAAGGCGTTGGCCGAAATGTCCAAGCGGGTCGGCTTCCGCATCGCCAAGGGCTTGTCCGAACGCGTGATCTATCGCGAGCTGTTCCCCTCGGGGCTGACCTTGCTCGACAAGGGGCATCTCGGCGATCTCGGCACCAGCCACCTTGTCGCGCGGCAGGAGCTGCGCGGCCTCATCGCCAGTCTTCGCTTGCCGGGCGTCGGCCTGCCGGATGCGGGCGAGCCGGAAAAGGGTATCGCGGACAAGCGCACGCAGGAACGGGCGGCATGATGCGCTGGCTGGTGATCGCGGCGCTGCTGGCGATCGCCTGTCGCTGGCTGTTCGGCAAATGGCCGTGGGACTATCTGCGCGGTTCGACCGCGCGCGACAAGGAACTGGCCAGCGCCCGGCGCCTGCTGAGCGTGCCCGCCGATGCCGATGCGCCGCGTATCCGTGAAGCCCATCGCCGCCTTGCCGCGCAATTCCATCCCGATCGCGGAGGCAGCACCGCCCGCCTCGCCGAAATCAACGCCGCCCGCGACCTGTTGCTGAACCGGATCGATGCGGACCCTACGGAGCCTTCCTGAATGACCCACCAGTTCGATTCCACCGTGCTGCGCGAATACGATATTCGCGGGATCATCGGAGAAACGCTCGGGCCGGACGATGCGCGCGCGATCGGGCGCGGTTTCGCGACGCTGCTGCGGCGCGCGGGGGGCAGCAAGGTCGCGGTGGGCTATGACGGGCGGATCAGTTCCCCCATGCTCGAACACGCGCTGGTCGAGGGATTGACGGCGAGCGGCTGCGATGTCGTGACGATCGGCCTCGGCGCGACGCCGATGCTCTATTACGCCGAAGCCTCAAGCGAAGACGTGGATGGCGGCATTCAGATAACCGGCAGCCACAATCCCGCCAATTACAACGGCTTCAAGATGGTCTTTCAGGGCCGTCCGTTTTTCGGCGCCGACATCCAGAAGCTGGGCGAAATGGCCGCGACCGGCGATTGGGACGCCGGGGCGGGCAGCGTCGAGAGCCGCGAGATCCTGGGCGAGTATGTCGAGCGCCTGTTGATGGGCCTCGGCGATGTCGATCGCGCCGCGCTTGCCGATCTGCGCGTGGGATGGGATGCGGGCAACGGCGCCGCCGGGCCTGCGCTGGAAGCGCTCGCCGCGAAGCTGCCGGGCGAGCACCATCTCCTCTTCACCGATGTCGACGGCAATTTTCCCAATCATCATCCCGATCCTACGGTCGAGGAGAATCTGGCCGATCTGCGGGCGCTCGTCGCCGAGAAGAACCTCCATTTCGGTGTCGCTTTCGATGGCGACGGCGACCGGATCGGCGCGATCGATGGCGAAGGCCGGGTGATCTGGGGCGATCAATTGCTGATGATTTACGCAGAGGACGCGCTCAAGACCCGTCCCGGGGCCACGGTGATCGCCGATGTGAAGGCGAGCCGCGCTCTGTTCGAGCGGATCGCCGAATGCGGGGGCACGCCGTTGATGTGGAAGACCGGCCATTCGCTGGTCAAATCCAAGATGAAGGAAACAGGCTCTCCGCTGGCGGGCGAGATGAGCGGCCACGTCTTCTTCGCCGACGACTATTACGGCTACGACGACGCGCTCTATGCGGGCGTGCGCCTGATCGCGGCGAGCGCGCGGCTGGGCCGATCGGTGACCGAATTGCGCGGGGCCATGCCCCCCATGGTCAACACGCCCGAACTGCGCTTCCAGGTCGATGAAAGCCGCAAATTCGCCGCGATCCGCGAGGTGGAGGAGCGGCTGGCGAACAGCGATGCCGATGTCAACGGAACCGACGGCGTGCGCGTCTCGACGCCGGACGGATGGTGGCTGCTGCGCGCTTCCAACACGCAGGACGTTCTCGTCGCTCGTGCGGAAAGCGACAGCGAGGAAGGGCTCGCCCGCCTGATGGCGCAGATCGACGAGCAATTGGCACTGTCAGGGCTCGAACTCGGCCAGAGCGTTGGGCATTAGATTTAGAACGAGGGGGAATTTCATGAAGAAGATTGGTGTGTCGCTCGCGCTGGGCGTCCTTTCCCTGACGCTGTCCGCGCCCGCGATGGCGCAGGACATCGAGTTGGGAGAGATTGAGGGCGAGGTCGCCATCGACGATGCGGAAACCGACGGGGCGATGGACGAGGCCGCCGTGCTCGCGATGATGAGCGGGCTTTTCCAGGCCGAACCGCTGACTGCCGAACAGGAAGCGCGCCTTCCCGCCGCCACCGCCATCGTGGCGACAATGATGCCCGAAGGCTTCTATGGCGAGTTGATGCGCGACATGATGGAAAAGACCATGCGTCCGATGATGGCCATGTTTTCCGAGCCCGACTTCATCCTTGCCAGCAGGCTCACGCTCGATGAAGCGGCCATCGCCGAATTGGGCGATGCGGAGAAGAAAGAGCTTCTGACCATGCTCGATCCAGTGTGGGACCAGCGGGCCGACACCATGGTGAACGCCATCGTCGCGAATATGGGCGGCGCATACGCCGCGGTGGAGCCGCCCGTGCGCGCGGGATTGGCAAAGGCCTACGCGGTCCGGTTCGACGAAGCGCAGCTTGCCGACATCTCCAGCTTCTTCGCGACCCCGACCGGGGGCGAATTCGCGCGCCAGTCCATGGCCCTGTTCGCGGACCCCCAGGTCATGGGGGCTACGATGGAGGCTATGCCGGAAATGATAGGCTCGTTCACCGAGATGGAAACCTCGATGGAGGCGGCACTGGAAAGCCTGCCGGCGGAGCGGGACTATGCGGACCTGTCGGCGGCTCAGCGCGCGCGCATGGCCGATCTGCTGGGCGTGGAACCGGATGCGCTGGGCGATATGGTGATACCGCACGAAGAGGGCGAAGAGCCCGAAGCGGAATAGTATCGGCCTTGAACTTCGCGCCGGATGGGAGCGGGGCGGAACACCATGCCCCATCCGGCGCTATCTCTTGGTGAGCACCCCGCCGATACCGCCTGAAATCCCCCCGGAGATCGTCGCCTGGTTCGCTGGCCGCGATTGGCGCGTGCGGCGGCATCAGGCGGAAATGCTCGCGGCGAGCGATGCGGGTCGCCATGCCCTGCTCGTCGCGGACACGGGGGCGGGCAAGACGCTGGCGGGATTTCTGCCGACGCTGGCCGCCTTCTGCCCATCGCGGCTGGAGGGGGAGGCGCCTCCCGATGGGCTCCATACGCTCTACGTCTCCCCCCTCAAGGCGCTCGCCCATGACGTCCAGCGCAATCTGATCGCGCCGATCGAGGAGATGGGGCTGCCCATCCGGGTCGAAACGCGCAGCGGGGATACGCCGTCCGACCGCAAGAAACGCCAGCGCACCCGGCCTCCGCACGTCCTTCTGACCACGCCCGAAAGCCTCTCGCTCCTGCTGAGCTACCCCGACAGTTTCGACATGTTCGCAGGGCTGAAACGCGTGGTGATCGACGAGGTCCACGCCTTCGCCACCGGCAAGCGCGGCGATCTGCTGGCCTTGGCCCTGTCTCGCCTCCAGACGATCGCGCCCGCCATGCAGCGCGCGGCCCTATCCGCCACGCTGGCGAACCCGGAAGGGTTTCGCGAATGGCTCGCGCCGCTCGAAACCGGCGATGCGAGCGAGATCGACGCGGTCGCGATGGTGGAAGGGGAGGTGGGCGCGCCCGCGGAGGTCGAAATCCTCCTGCCCGACGAGGAGCGCGTGCCCTGGGGCGGCCATGCCGCGACCTGGGCGATCCCGCAGCTTTACGAGGCAATCAGGGCCAACCGCACCACGCTGATCTTCACCAATACCCGCTTTCTCGCCGAATATATCTTCCAGCACCTGTGGGATGCGAACGAGGCGACGCTGCCGATCGGCATCCATCACGGGTCGCTCGGCAAGGAAGCGCGCCGCAAGGTCGAAGGGGCGATGGCGCGGGGCGAATTGCGCGCGCTGGTCGCGACGGCCAGCCTCGATCTGGGGGTCGATTGGGGGGATATCGACCTGGTTGTGCAGATGGGGGCGCCCAAAGGCTCCTCGCGCCTGTTGCAAAGGATCGGGCGCGCAAACCACCGTCTCGACCAGCGCAGCCGCGCGCTGCTGGTGCCTGGAAACCGCTTCGAATTCCTTGAGGCGACTGCGGCTAAGGAAGCGGTCGACGAAGGGCAGCGCGATGGCGAGGAATTTCGCCCCGGCGGGCTCGATGTGCTGGCGCAGCACGTCATGGCCTGTGCCTGCGCCGCGCCGTTCGACGAGGATGCGCTGCTCGCCGAAATCCGCTCCAGCCTCTCCTATGCCTGGGTGGACAAGGAGGCGTGGGACCGCGTGCTCGAATTCGTGGCGACGGGCGGCTATTCGCTGCGCGCCTACGACAAGTTCAAGCGGATCGTGCGCGACAGAGACGGAACCTGGCGCCTCGCCCACCCCGAACAGGCCGCGCGCCATCGCCTCAATGCTGGCATCATCATCGATTCCGAAATGCTCGACGTGCGCATCAGCGCAGGGGGCAATCGCGGCGGGCGCTCTCTGGGCAAGGTGGAGGAGCGGTTCGCCGCCTCGCTCTCTCCCGGCGATACCTTCGCGTTTGCGGGCATGAGCCTCGAGGTGGTCAAGCTTCAGGATATGGAGATTCTGGTCCGGGCGTCGAAATCCTCCGCCATGATCCCCTCCTATGGGGGGCAGCGCCTGCCGCTGACCACGCACCTCGCCAATCGCGTGCGCGGCATGCTGGTCGACCGGGCCGGGTGGGCGCGCTTTCCCGACGATGTGCGCGAATGGCTCGAAGTGCAGGACTGGCGCAGCCAAATGCCGGGGCCAGACCAATTGCTGGTCGAAAGCTTCCCGCGGGCGGGCCGGGAATACACCGTCTATTACACCTTCGAAGGCTGGAACGCGAACCAGAGCTTGGGAATGCTGATCACCCGGCGGATGGAGGATCGCGGCCTCATGCCGGGCGGCTTCGTCGCCAACGACTATTCGCTGGCGGTGTGGGGTCTGAAGCCGGTGAAGGACCCGCTGCCCCTGCTGTCGCCCGATATCCTGCAAGACGAATTCATCGAATGGGTGCAGAATTCGCACCTTTTGCGCCGCGCGTTTCGCGAAGTGGCGGTGATCGGCGGGCTGGTCGAGCGCCAGCATCCGGGCAAGCGCAAGACGGGCAAGCAGGTCACATTCTCGACCGATCTGATTTACGATGTGCTGCGCAAATACGAGCCGGATCACGTCCTTTTGGAAGCGGCCTGGGCGGATGCGCGCACGCGGATGACCGATGTCGGGCGATTGGGCGATCTGCTCGACCGGGCGGGCGAGCAATTGATCCATGTCGAACTCGATCGGGTCAGCCCGCTGGCTGTGCCGGTCATGGTGATGATCGGGCGCGAGGCCACACCGCAGGGCGCGGTGGACGACGAATTGCTGTTCGAGGCGGAGAGCCTGGCGGGCGAAGCGATGCGGGTGGAGAGCCTGATCTGACCGTCCATTCGCGCGGCATGAAGGGCATCCAGTCGAAGCGTGCATCGTTTCACGGATCGCAAGCCGTTTCGATTTCGCTTGTCGGAGGCTCCGGGTCGCCCGCTTTCCCGAAACGGCGATGGGCCTCGATCCCTTCGAAGCAGAAGCCCGCTTCGGCGTTTCCGGTATCCTTGACCATCGCAAGAGCGCGCAAGACCGTTTCGTAGGGAGCGTCGCGGTCGGGGGCGAAGCGGAGGCCGGAAGGGCCCGATTGTTGCCGCTTGCGCTCCAGCTTCTCGCGAAGGCCTGCGAGGCTCGTCAGCTGCCCGTTCCAGACGATGGTGCCGATGGCGTCGATGGAGAGGACATCGACATCAAGCGGCGTGCCCGCGTTTTCGCCGGAAAGGCGATCAGCCGAAGGGAAAGGCAGATCGATTAGCACGGCATGGGCCGGATTGACATACACCCCCATCAGTAGGGTCGCGGCAATCAGCCATACCGATGCCAACGGTGCCAGGCCGAGGCGGCGGATCGGTTCGCCGTGATCGAAATTCGGTCGGGCGAACCGGTGGCGCCGCTGGCGGATGGCCGATCCGTCAGAACTTGCGATAGCGTTCGTTCCCGACGAAGCCGAACTTGGTGACGCCGCTCGCCTTGATCGTCGCGAGCGTGCGGGAGGATGCCGCGTAACTGGCATCCGCCGCCGGTTCGAACTGGAGCTCGGGCTCTACCGGGAGATCGCGTGACAGGCTCAGCAGCGTCGTGAGCTGACGCTGGTCGACCGCTTCACCGTTCCAGTAGAGCTGATCGCCGCCGTCGATGACGATCTTGTTCCGCGTCGGCTCCAGGTCCGGGAGCGGACACGTCTCGCAGGCGGTGGGGAGGTCGAGATCGACCGAATGGGTCGCGGCGGGGATCACCATAATGAACATGATGAGCAGCACGAGCAGAACATCGATCAAGGGCGTCGTGTTCATCTCGCCCATCGGCTGGGCGTCGGAAGCGGAAAGCGTCACGGCCATGCTTGGTCTCCCCTGTTTGTCATTATGAGATATCATAACGTCATATTGGGTGCAAACTTTTTGGGGTGGGGGTGGCACTGGGCCGAAGCTAGAGCTTTACGCCACGGGGTCGAAAACTTGCGCGATCGATTTCAGAGCTAGAGGCCGAGTTGACTGGCGGGAGCGAGCGTGGGGCCGGGCTTCCCCCTCGGTGGGGCGAACAGAGAAACGAGGCGGCCCCTAGCTCGTGTACGAGCCTTCCCGACTCATCGAAGATAGCCGAACGGGTCATGGAGGAACGAGCGGACCGGACCGGATGACGAGCAACAAAAAAGGCGGCCGAGGCCGCCTTTTCCGTGAGTTCTTGCGAAGCTTGATCGCTTACTGGGCGCCGACGCTTCCGAAGGTGCGGTAGCGCTCGTTGCCGACGAAGCCGAACTTGGTCACGCCGCTCGCCTTGATGACGTTCAAAACGCGGGCCGACAATTCGTAACTCGCGAGGGCTTCGGGCTCGAACTGAAGCTCGGGCTCGGGCACGATCTCGCGCGTGAGGTTGAGATTGCGAATGAGTTCCGCCTCGCTGAGCGTGTCGCCGTTCCACAGGATCTCGTCGGTCTGCGTGAGCACGATCTTGTTCTTGATCGGGTCGATCTGATCCTCGGGCGGAGGGTTCGGATTGGGCTGGGGTAGATCGATATTCACCGCGTGGGTGGCGACCGGAATGGTGATGATGAACATGATGAGGAGCACGAGCAGGACGTCGATCAACGGCGTCATGTTCATCTCGATCATCGGGGCGCCATCGTCCTTACCGCCTGACATTGCCATGATGGGTTACTCCTGAAACTCTTTGAAACGCGAAACCTGGGTCGGACGGATAAATCAGCCGTTCGGGTCGACCGGGTTCGAGATGAAGCCGACCGTGGGATAGCCCGCCGCCTGCACGTTGTAGATCGCGCCTGCGACACAGGACCACGGCGCGTTCACGTCACCGCGGATGTGCACCTGCGGGATGAGGTCCGGGTCCTGGCGGATCTGTTCCGCACCGCCGGCGCGCTGGACGATGGCGTCGAGGCGTTCGAACGCCTGGTCGTACAGTTCCTGCGAGGTCACGGGGGTGATGTTGTTGAAATAGACGCGGCACTGCCCGTCGCGCGAAGCACCGGCATAGCCGGGCTCACCGGCGCTGAGGCCGGCCGCATCGGTCGTGCTCACCGTGAGAAGCAGGTTCTCGACCTTGTCCTCGGATTCGACCGATTCGAAGATCGGAAGGCGAAGCTTCTCGATCGTCTGGATCGCGACCGGAACCGCGATCAGGAAGATGATCAGAAGCACCAGCATCACGTCCACGAGGGGGGTGGTGTTGATGTCCGACATCGGGGTCTCGACACCGCCGCCTACTGCAACCGCCATGGTTTATCCTATCCGTTGCGTTGTTTCATGGGTTCAGGAGAACCCCAAAAGGGTCCGGCCCTAGGACCGGAACGGGCCGATGCGATCCTGGCGATACGCACCGGCCCGTCAGACCGGATTACTTCCGGGTGGTCGTGGTCGTGGTGGTCGTGCCGGTCGTCGCGGGCTTGGAAGCCGTCGCCGTCGTGGCCGACTTCGCCGCAGCCTGCGTCGAGGTGGCGGTCATCACGGCCGGACGGACCGCGCCGTTCGAGCTGATGTTGGCCAAAAGATCGGTCGAGAAGCCCGACAGACGCTCGGCGATGCGCTTGTTGCGGCTCTGGAGCCAGTTGTAGGCAAGCACGGCGGGAACCGCGACCAGCAGGCCGATGGCGGTCATGATGAGCGCTTCACCGACGGGGCCGGCGACCTTGTCGATCGAGGCCGAACCGGCGAGGCCGATATTGATGAGCGCGCGGTAGATACCGATAACCGTACCCAGCAGACCGACGAACGGCGCGGTCGCGCCGACGGTGGCGAGGAAGGGCAGGCCGCCTGCGAGGCGCGCATTGATCGAAGCTTCCGAACGCGCGAGCGAGCCGTGCAGCCAGTCATGCGCTTCGAGGTTGTCGCCCATCTTGGTGTGGGTTTCGCGAGCCTTCACGGCATCGTCGACCAGCTGGCGCCATGCGCTGTTCGAATCGAGCTTCTTGGCGCCTTCGTCGAGCGTGTTGGCGCGCCAGAACTGCGAGCGCACATTGTCGTACTGGCTCATGATCTTGCGCTGTTCGAACAGCTTGGTGAACAGGATGTAGAACGAGCCGACCGACATGATGACGAGCACGGCGAAGATCGACCAGGCGATGATGCCGCCCTGTTCCATGGCTTCCAAGAAACCGAACTGGTTCTGGGGGGCAGCTTCGCCCGCAACGGCAAGAAGGTTAGTAATCATAGCGAGTTATCCTCTTGAAAATCGTTATTGCTGTAGCGACGCTGCATCAATCGGGCAGGACGTAGCGAATGGATTGTGTGGTCGTCGCGGAAATCGCATTCCCCGCGGCGTTCAAGGCGGGATTGTACCGTGCGTAACGCTGCATCCCGCGGCATGCGGCATCGTCCAGCGAGCTCGAACCCGAGCTTCCCGTCACCGAGCACGATTCGACCCGGCCGTTGGCGCCGACGGTGATCCGCATGGTCACGGTCCCCGCTTCGTCACGCCGCAGGGCGGCCGAGGGATAGTCCCCCTGGATCTGGGCTGCCCAGCGGCTGGCGTTCTGCGGCGACACACCGCGCGCCTGCGAAGGCGGGGGAGGTGGCGGCGGAGGCGCGGGCGGCGGAGCCGGCGGCGCGATCGGCGCGGGCGGCGGAATCCGAATCGCCGGCGGTGCGGGCGGCGGAATCGTCGTCTGCGTGCGGATGTCCGGCGGACGGGTCGACACGTTGACCGGCGGCGGCGGAGCCACTGGCGGCGGCGGCGCGGTATCCGGCTGCGGCTCGGGGGGCGGGGGCTCCTCCTCCGGCTCAGGCGGGGGCGGGGGCTCTTCCACATCGATCGTGGTTACGCGTTCGAGCACCTTGGTAGCAGCCTCATAGGCGAGGCCGGTGACGAGCGCGTAGCCTAGGGCAATGTGGATGAGGGCAACGATAATAATCGCGATTACGCGATTGCCGCTCATCTGTTGGTCAGCATAAGCCATTCGGTCGCATCACTCCATCGTCCGTACCGGGCGAACCCGGCGGCCATTCATTCGGGACGCCAAGCGCCACCCGAACGGTCGTATGGTTTTCCGCCGACATCCTTCCCTGTAAACCCCAAAACGACGATTATCGCATGAGGTTTCCGAAAAGGTCCGCTGCGGACCCGCCGGGGCAATTTTCTAACTTTCTCCCCGGACCGCCGGTTCCTGTAGCCATGGTGGCCGTAGGTCGCAAATGCTTTATCCGTTAACGCCCAATTCACCGCGAAACGCCTTGTCTGCGAGGCTATTGTTCTGCGAATTGAGAGGGCGCCTGCATGGGTTAGGCGCCGCGCCGTTCATGGCCGTATTCACCGCCCAAGCATTGGAACACGCATGACTTTTCTTCCCAGCGCCTTTCGCCACGCGATGCTCGCCAGTTCTTGTGCGATGCTTGGAGCCGTGGCCGTATCGGCCCAGCCTGCGATGGCTCAGCCCGCGACGGCCCAGCAACGCACGGTCGCAGCCGATACGGCTGTAGCGAGCGGACCGACCTATGCCGACCTTGTGGATCTGGCCGAGGGTACGCCGCTTGTCCTGAAGGCGCGCGTCAAGGATCAGGCGGTGCTGAAGCCGGAGCGCGCGCCGAACCTCGCGCCGGGCTTCGCGCGCCTTTATGTCGAGGCGCAGACCCAGGCCCTCTTGGCGGGCAATGTCCCGGTAGGCGAATCGCTGCGTTATCTCGTGGACGTTCCGCTCGATGCGAAGGGCAAGGTGCCCAAGTTCAAGAAACAGGACGTCCTCCTGTTCGCCCGGCCCGTGCCGGGGCGGCCCAACGAATTGCAACTTGTCGATCCCCGCGCCCAGCTGGCGTGGACGCCCGATCTCGAATCGCGCCTGCGTCCCGTGCTCGAACAGCTCGCGACGGCAGATCGCCCGCCGCAGGTGACGGGGGTGCGGGACGCGCTCTCGATTGCCGGGACGCTCGTGGGCGAATCGGAAACGCAGCTGTTCCTCGACACCGAGAATGACGGGCCGGTTTCGATAACGGTCGTGCGCCGTCCGGGGATGGAGCCGCGCTGGGGCGTGTCCTGGACCGAGATCGTCGACCAGGCCGCGCGCCCCCCGCGTGCGGGGACGCTGGAATGGTATCGCCTCGCCTGCGCCCTGCCGCGCGCTTTGCCCGCCGACGCCAATCTGTCGCGCGATGCTCAGAGCCGGGCGCGCGCAACGGAGGATTACGCGTGGGTGATCAGCCGCCTCGGCCCGTGCGAGCGGCGGCGCGATTCGAACCGGAGCTAGGGCCGGGGCAAGACAAACTGGTTCCCATGGCGCCGCGCGCTCGGCTAGGCGGCGCGCCATGGCCCAACCGTTTTCCCACCGTTTCCGCGTGCGCTATGCCGAGGTCGATCCCCAGGCGGTCGTCTTCAATTCGCGCTATCTCGAATATGCCGATGTCGTCGTGTCGGAATTCTTCCGCGCCCGCCGGGCCGAAGGCATGCCGGACATCGAATTCCACGTCCGCAAGGCCGGGGTCGATTATCTGCGCCCGATTCGGCTCGAAGAACTGGTCGAAGGCCGATTGCAGGTCGAGAGGATCGGCAATTCGAGCATGGCGATGCGGATCGAACTGCACGGCACGTCCGAAGAAAAGGGCGCGGACGATCTGCGCGCCGTAATCGCGCTCGTCCAAGTCCATGTCGATCTCGACAGCGGGGAGGCGCGGCGCATTCCCGATAGCCTGCGGCAGGCCTTCGTGCCCTTCCTCGGCGAATCCGCGAAGGAGACGGTCGATGCGTGACGTAGAGGCGAAACCGCTGCGCATCGCGCTGGCCGGATTGGGCACGGTGGGCGCGGGGGTCCTGCGCCTGCTGGAAACCAACCGCGCCGTCGTCGAAGCGCGCGCGGGCAGGCCGTTCGAGATCGTCGCCGTCAGCGCGCGGGACCGCCATCGCGATCGCGGCGTGAACCTGTCCCCCTATGCCTGGTGCGACGACATGACCACGCTGGCCGAGCGCGCCGATGTCGACGTGGTGGTCGAACTGGTCGGCGGATCGGACGGACCCGCGCTCGCGTTGGCGCGCCGCACGCTCGATGCGGGCAAGTCGCTCGTCACCGCCAACAAGGCGATGGTCGCCCATCACGGGATGGCGCTGGCCGAGGCGGCGGCGATCGGCGGCGGCGCGCTCAAATTCGAAGCGGCGGTCGCGGGCGGCATCCCGGTCGTGAAGGGCCTGCGCGAAGGGGCGGCGGCGAATGCGATCGAGCGCGTCTCGGGCATTCTCAACGGCACTTGCAATTTCATCCTGACGCATATGGAAAAGAGCGGCGCGGATTTCGGCGCCGTGCTGTCCGAAGCGCAGGCCAAGGGCTATGCCGAGGCCGATCCCGCCTTCGATATCGAGGGCGTGGATGCGGCGCACAAGCTCGCGATTTTGGCCGCGATCGGGTTCGGCGCGCGCATCGATTTCGGTGCGGTCTCAGTGACGGGCATTACCGAGGTGCGCGCCGCCGACATCGCGCGCGCCCGCACGCTCGGCTTCGTCATCCGCCTGGTCGGGATCGCCGATTGCGACCTGGCCGAGGACGGGACGCCGCGCCTGCTCCAGCGCGTCAGGCCCTGTCTCGTCCCGCGGCACCATCCGCTCGCCCATGTCGACGGGCCAACCAATGCGGTCGTCGCGGAAGGGAATTTCTCCGGCCGCTTGCTGTTCCAGGGCGCGGGCGCGGGCGACGGACCTACGGCGAGCGCGGTCGTCTCCGACCTCATCGACATCGCGCGCGGCGATATCGGCGCGCCGTTCTCGGTTCCGGTGGCGGAGCTCGCCACGATGGCTCCGGCCGATCCCGGGCACCGCGTGGGGCGCGACTACATCCGTTTCACCGTGCGCGACCGGCCCGGCGTCCTCGCAGAGATCACCGCCGCGATGCGCGACGCCAATGTCTCGATCGAAAGCCTGATCCAGCAGGGGCGGGACGAGGACGGGGGCGAGGTGCTGGTGGCCATGGTCACTCATGAGGGCCAGGAGCGCTGCGTCGCCAAGGCCCTCGACCTGCTCGAAGGATCGGACAGCCTTACCGCGGCGCCGCTGGTGCTTCCGATCCTGCGGGACTGAGAGCGGCCTCCCCATCGTCGGCGAAATCCGGCGGGGGCGGCAGGTCGAGCGTTTCGGCGGCCTGTGAAGATGGCGGCGGAAGGCGTGGCCCATCGCGTCCCAGGGGAGGCAGGCCGCGCGCGATCCGGTCCGCATCCGATCCCGGCGGCGCATCGGGAAGGGCGGCGAAATCGACCACGATCGCGGGCGGCGGCGGACATTTCTGCAAGCCCGGAATGCACAGGCTCCCCACGGTCGGCGCTCCGCGAAAGATCCCCGGCCCGGCGACATCGACCGGATCGGCCCCGCGCGTTTCGGCGGCATAGCGCTCTTCCCAGGCCTTTTTGTCGAAACCGTAGGCAGCGGTATCGTCCCGCGACCGGCGGCAGACGACGATCTCGCCCGAAATCAGCGTCGCCTCGTCGGTCTCGCTGCAATTTTCGAGCTCGCCTTCCGCATTCTCGCTGGCGATCTCCCGGCTTTGGGCGAGAAGATCGATCCGATCCGGAGGGCTCGCTTGCGTGGGCGGCGCGATCGGTTCGGACTGCTGGGCGGCGAGGGCGACGGGCGCGGCGAGAAACAGGCAGGCGATCGCGGGGAGCGGCATTCCTCGCCCGATCCGACGGAATCGAAACGGTAAGTGCACCAGCCCTGGCGCCGATTGTCTCGACAAGCCCATCCTCCCTGTCTACTCCGCCGCGCAAAGACCGCTTTGGGGACTGAACCGGCCATGAATTCGACCACCGACACTGCACGCAACCCGCTCGACCGTATCCTCGTGCTCGAGATGGTCCGCGTGACCGAGGCGGCGGCGGTCGCCGCGTCCAAACTCATCGGGCGGGGGGATGAAAAAGCCGCCGATGCCGCTGCGGTCGAAGCCATGCGCAAGGCCTTCGACGAACTCTACATGGACGGCACGGTCGTGATCGGAGAAGGCGAGCGCGACGAGGCACCGATGCTCTATATCGGCGAAAAGGTCGGCGGCGCGCCGGGCAAGGGGCCCAAGATCGACATCGCGCTCGATCCGCTCGAAGGCACGACCATCACGGCCAAGGCGGGGCCCAATTCGCTGGCCGTGCTGGCGGCGGCGGGCGAAGGCGACCTCCTGAACGCGCCGGACGTCTATATGGACAAGCTGGCGGTCGGCCCCGGCTATCCCGACGGGATCATCGATCTCGCCAAATCGCCGACCGAGAACGTCAAGGCGGTGGCCGAGGCCAAGGGCGTCGCGCCGGGCGACATCATCGTCTGCGTGCTCGACCGGCCGCGCCATGCCGATCTGATCGCCGAATTGCGCGCGCTCGGCTGCGGGGTCGTGCTGATCGGCGACGGGGACGTTGCGGGCGTGATCGCGGTCACCGACGAGGATACGACGATCGACATGTATATGGGCCAGGGCGGCGCGCCCGAGGGCGTTCTGGCGGCAGCGGCCCTGCGCTGCGTCGGCGGGCAGTTCAACGGGCGCCTCGTCTTCCGCAACGACGACGAAAAGGCGCGCGCGGCGAAATGGGGGATCGAAGATCTTGACCGCATCTATACGCGCGACGACCTGGTGAAGGGCGACTGCATCTTCGCCGCCACGGGCGTGACCAGCGGCTCCCTGCTCGAAGGCGTCAAATATCGCCGCGACGGCAAGATGACGACCGAGAGCGTGGTGATGCGGGCAAGCTCGGGCACCGTGCGCTGGATCAAGGGCGAGCATCAGGCGAAGTAGGCAGCGGGAAATTACTCTGCCCCGCCCAGTGCGCGACGGTCCTCGCACGCCTTCAATTAAGGAATGCGGTGGATCAAGGGCGAACATCAGGCGAAGTAGGCCGATGGGGGCAAAAACCGCCCTTATGTTGCAATACGATGTCGCTCGGCTAGGCGGGGCGCGAAACCGCGCTACGGAAGGATTCGCTCCCACATGAAGATCATGGCCGCCAATTCGAACCTGCCGCTCGCCCGCGCGATCGCGGCCTATCTCGAAATGCCCCTGGTGGATGCGGGCGTGCGCCGCTTCGCGGACGAGGAGATTTTCGTCGAGATCCACGAGAACGTGCGCGGCGAGGACGTGTTCGTGGTCCAGTCGACGAGCTTTCCGGCCAACGACAATCTCATGGAATTGCTGATCTGCATCGATGCGCTGAAGCGCGCCTCGGCGCGGCGGATCACGGCGGTCGTCCCCTATTTCGGCTATGCGCGGCAGGACAGGAAGCCCGGCCCGCGCACGCCGATTTCGGCCAAGCTGGTCGCGAACCTCATCACCCATGCGGGCGCCGACCGGGTGCTGGCGGTCGATCTCCACGCCGGGCAGATTCAGGGCTTCTTCGATATCCCGACCGACAATCTCTACGCCGCGCCGGTGATGGCCGCCGATATCCAGGCGCGCTACGGCGATCAGGACCTGATGGTGGTCAGCCCCGATGTCGGCGGCGTGGTGCGTGCCCGTGCGCTCGCCAAGCGGCTCGACAACGCCCCCCTCGCCATCGTCGACAAACGGCGCGATCGGCCCGGCGAATCGGAGGTCATGAACATCATCGGCGAGGTCCAGGGGCGGCATTGCATCCTGATCGACGACATCGTCGATTCGGGCGGCACGCTCTGCAATGCCGCGCAGGCCCTGCTCGATCAGGGCGCCAGCAGCGTGGCCGCCTACATCACCCACGGCGTCCTTTCGGGCAGCGCGGTGGCGCGCGTCGACAAGTCGGCGCTGAAGGAGCTGGTAATCACCGATTCGATCCGCGCCACGGACGACGCGATGGATTCCGACCGTATCCGCATCCTCACCATCGCGCCGCTGATCGGCGAGGCGGTGCGGCGCATCGCGGACGAAAGCTCGGTCAGCTCGCTCTTCGACTGATCGCAGCCTCGCTCGCGGCTACAATTCGGCCAGCGGATCGCGCCAGGGAGCGGGCTGGTCGGGATCGAGCCGCTGCAAGGCTTCGATGCGGCGCGACTGGCGGATTTCGAGATTGAGCAGCAGAAGCGGATTGGCCTCTTCGCGCAATTGGCGCGGGGTCCGGTCGAAGAAGTGGCGAATCTCGCGGATCTGGTGCGACTGGTCGTAATAGCGCAGCTTCATCTCTGCCTCTTCCTCGTTCTGCGCGACGCCGAGCAGCGCCGCCGCGAGGTCCAGCGCGCGGGCGCGGCGCATGACCTGTTTCGGCGTCAGGCCGTAAGCCTTGCGGACGACCCGCTCGACCGTGCGGGTCGACACGTCGTTCGCTTCGGCAAAGCCCTGCAAGGTGAAATCCGGCTGCGCGAGCGTGCAGGCTTCGAATGCGAGCGCGATGCGATCGGGACGGGCAGGCTCCACCGCCGCGAGATAGCGGCGAAATTCGCGCGCATAGGTGTTGTACCAGGCCTGCGGGCTGGCCGTGAAATCGAAAAGCGAGGCGAAATGGCCGCGACCGGTCAGCTGGTCGTAATCGAGCACCCGGTCGATCATCTCGCTTTGTGCCGGAGCGCTCAGCGCCTGCGCGCCTCCGAGGCCGAGATAGATGCTGATGACCTTGAACGGACCGTCGACGGTGATCGGCATGACCTTGCTCTGTGGCCCGAAATAGAGCGTCATCCCACGCTCTCCCGGCGCGAACACGCGCGGGCCGTCGGCGGTCTGAGCCGACCAGGTGCCGCCGTGAAGCACTCTGATCGCGGCATGATCGCTTAAGATGCCGCCTTCGAGAATGCCGCCCGCCGGCATGTCCGCATCGGTGGCGGCGAACCAGCTCAACCACGGTTTCAGATCGGCCTCGGGCGCGACGTTGAGGGCGAGGGCATTGCCGTCGCGCGCCCGCCCGGTGCGGCCGACCAGCGGCGCGGACGCGGCCCCATCGACCGTTTCGCCCTCCCGCTCCTCTTCCTCCGCCGCACGTCGCGTAGCCATTCCAACCCCCGTTAGATTACGCCAGAAAATACAAATTGTATCAGGGTTCCATGTGAAAGCGTGCGACCGCGTCAAGTCCATAAGTGTTTTGGTGTAATGCGACAGCGCTTACGGACGCGAAAAGGTCCCGGCCCACCGCGCATGGCTAAGGCCTGACCGAGGCCCGCCGCGCGGTTCGAGGCTTGTCAGCGCCGTGTCCGCTGCTAGGCGCGCATCATGGTTTTATCGCAGAACGCCGCCCCGACCGCAGACGATCTCGCCCTAGCGCACCGCCTGGCCGATGCGGCGGGCGCGGCGATCCGGCCCCTGTTTCGCGGAGATTGGGAAAGCGAGCGCAAGGCCGACAAATCCCCCGTGACCGAGGCCGATCGCGCCGCAGAGGCCGCGATTCGCGCGATCCTCGAAAAGGAGCGGACCGATGACGGGATCTTGGGCGAGGAATACGGCCTGACCCGCGAGACAGCCGGGCGGCGCTGGGTTCTCGATCCGATCGACGGGACCATCAGCTTCATGGCCGGGCGACCCATCTTCGGCACGCTGATCGCGCTGATGCAGGATGGCTGGCCCGTCCTCGGCGTGATCGATCAGCCGGTGGGGCGCGAACGCTGGGCGGGGATGGTCGGCGAAGGGACGACCTTCAACGGGAAACCCGTGACGACGCGCACCTGCCCGACGCTCGACGGGGCCGTGCTCGCCACCAGCAGCCCGCATTATTTCGGGCGCGAGGAGGCGGACGGATACATGAAGCTCGCCGGCGCGGTCGGCGGCAATGCGCGGCAGGCGACCATCGTCTATGGCGGGGACTGCTACAATTACGGCCTGCTCGCAGGCGGCCATATCGACATCGTATGCGAGGCGGGCATGGCGATCTACGACTATGCCGCGCTGGTTCCGGTGGTCGAAGGGGCGGGCGGCACCATGTCCGACTGGCAGGGCAATCCGCTCGATGCCGATAGCGACGGCACCGTCCTCGCTTTGGGCGATCCTGCGCGGCTCGACGACGTGCTGGAAGCGATGGGCTAGATCACCCGTAGCGGCGCGTCTGTTATGGCGTCCCGTCGGGAAGCTTCTTGAAGCGCGCGGTCGCGACGAAACCGTAAACGACCTTGGCCGTCACATCGAGGACCAGGATCAGCCACAGGCTGCCGACGCCGGAGATCATGCCGAGCCATTCCGGCCCGATCGCGAAGGCCAGCGGATAGATCAGCCATACCACCGTCAGGAAGATCAGGTTCGCGCGGTAGACGGTCTTCATCCCGCCACCCAGATCGTCGCTGACGTCGCACACCGGCTTCCACAGGATGTAGAGCACGCCCGCAAAGGCCGCACAGGACCAGGCGAACCAGACCAGCTTCTGCGTCGGATCGTCGGTCAGCGCGGCGACCAGGCCGGTCGCGATCATGATCACGTCGAGCACGATGGCGGGCAGGATGTAGGTCGAGTGGCGGGGATGCTCGTGCAGTCCGGTCAGGATCAGCCCGGCGAGCAGGATCGGGGTGGTCACCGACCAGTCGATATAGCGCGGGAAATAGATCGTCGTATCGCCGATCGCGATGACCCCGGTGCCGAGCGTCATCGCCAGATAGGCGGTCGCGGCGATGAAGGGGACAACGGAATGGAATTGCGTGTGGTGGCGGAACTCGCGCCGTTTGTCGCCGTGAAGGAAGATCGCGACGCTACCCAGGGACATGACGATGAAACCGATCAGCAGCGGTATTTGTTCGGGCGTCATGGCAATCTCTCCTGGGTCACATAAATCCGCAACGCGGAGTGTCGGGTTTGGTTGCGACAGGATGAATGAGAATTCCGCAAGAGGAGTTGCGCGATGCAGGATGGCAAGCAGACGATAGTGATCACCGGCGCGGGCAACGGGATCGGGCGCGCTGCGCTCATGCATTTTCACGGCCTTGGCTGGCGCGTCGTCGGTCTCGACCTGGACGAGGAAGCTCTAGGCGAATTGCGCGACACTCTGCCGGGCGACACGGCACTGCTTCTGGCCTGCGACGTCGGCAAGGAGAAGCCGGTCGCGAAGGCGTTTGAGAAGATAGCGGACTGGATCGGCGAGGATGCGATCCACTGCCTCGTCAACAATAGCGGCATTGCCGACCCGTATTCGGGCCCGCTCGAGGATCTGTCGCTGGAAAAATGGCAGGCCTGGATCGACGCTTCCCTGACCGCCGCTTTCCTCGTCAGCCGTTCCGCGATTCCGTTTCTGCGCCGGGCCGCCGGGAACGGCGACAGCGCGAGCGTGGTCAACATCTCCTCCACCCGTGCGGTGATGAGCGAGCCCGAAAGCTATGCCTATGCCTCGGCCAAGGGCGGGCTCGACGCGCTGACCCACGCCATGGCGGTGACGCTGGGCCCCGATATCCGCGTCAATGCGATCCGCCCCGGCTGGATCGAGACCGGGCCGTGGCAGAAGAAGGAGGACCGTTCGAACCCGGACCACCGCGACATCGACCGCGATCAGCACCCGGTGGGCCGGATCGGGGAGCCGCAGGACATTGCGGAGGCGATCCAGTATCTCCACGAGGCGGGCTTCGTCACCGGCCAGCATCTGAACGTCGATGGTGGCATGACGGTGAAGATGATCTACGAACATTGAGAGAGCGGGCATTGAGATGAGTGACAGGCTGAGGGGCAAGCGCGCGCTGGTGACCGGCGCGGCGCGCGGGATCGGCTTCGCGATCGCGCAGAGGCTGGCGGACGAGGGCGCCGAGGTGATCCTGAACGGGCGCGACGGCGATGCGCTGGCGGATGCGGCGACGCGGATCGGCGAACGCGCGCAGGCCTTGCCCTTCGACATAGCCGACGATGCCGCTACCGCCGCCGCCTTCGAGAGGCTGGGCGAGGGCGGGCTGGACATTCTCGTCAACAATGTCGGCCAGCGCGACCGCCGCCCGCTCGACGAACTGGCGCGCGCCGACATGGCAGCGCTGCTCGCGGTGAACCTCGTTGCGCCCTTCGATCTCGCTCGCCGGGCCGCCGCGAACATGCGGCCGCGCGGGTTCGGGCGCATCGTCAACATTACGTCTATAGCCGCCGAGATCGCGCGCGGGGATATCCTTTATACGGCGAGCAAAGGCGGGCTCGCCGCGCTGACCCGCGCGCTGGCGGCCGAACTGGGCGGCAGCGGGATCACGGTCAATTCGGTCGCACCGGGCTATTTCGCCACGCAGGCGAATGCGGACATGGTGGCGGACGAAGACGTCGCCGCGCATCTCCAGCGCCGCACCGCGCTTGGGCGCTGGGGCCAGCCGGACGAAGTCGCGGGCGCGGTCGCCTATCTCGTCTCGGACGAGGCGGGCTATGTCACGGGCCATTCGCTCGCCGTCGACGGAGGCTATCTGAGCCACTTCTGATTTGGGCACTTCCGACTTGCGTTTGGCCCGTAAAACGCTATGTCGCGCGCCTTCACTGACACGTGATTCATCTGCCTGCCTGGCGACAAGGGCTGCCAGGGCCGGTTCGGACGTGTCTCTGCCATAGGAGATGAAAATGCCCAAGCTGAAGACCAAGAGCGGTGTGAAGAAACGCTTCAAATTCACCGCCACCGGCAAGGTCAAGCATGGTGTCGCGGGCAAGCGCCACCGTTTGATGAGCCATAATGCGAAGTATATCCGCCAGCGCCGCGGCACCGAAGTGATGGCCGACTGCGATGTAGGCCACATCAAGCAGTGGGCGCCCTACGGCCTCAAGTGAGGTTTCGGCTGCGCGGCTTCGTGGCTGCGCGCCTCTCCGGATCATAAGGATATACTGATATGCCTCGCATCAAACGCGGCGTCACCACGCGCCAGAAGCACAAGCGGCTCCTAGACCAGGCCAAGGGCTATCGCGGCCGCCGCAAGAACACCATCCGCGTCGCGCGCCAGGCCGTCGAAAAGGCCGGCCAGTACGCCTATCGCGACCGCAAGGTTAAGAAGCGCACCTTCCGCGCCCTGTGGATCCAGCGCATCAACGCCGCCGTCCGCGCCGAAGGCCTGACCTATTCGCAGTTCATGCACGGCGTGAAGCTGGCCGGGATCGAACTCGATCGCAAGGTTATGGCCGATCTCGCCATGAACGAAGCGGGCGCGTTCAGCGGCATCATCAAGCAGGCGAAGGACGCGCTTCCCGCCTGATTTGCTGAAATGAAAATCGAGGAAGCGCCATTCCCGCATATGCGGGGGTGGCGCTTTTTCGTTGTCCCTCCTAATCGAGCGCCACGATGAGCACCGAACACGAACAACAGGTCACCGACACGCTGGAGCGGCTGCATAAAGCCGACAGCGTCGATCAGGTCGAAGCGATCCGCGTCGAGGCGCTGGGCAAGCAGGGCTGGATCAGCCAGCTGATGAAGACGCTGGGCAAGATGTGCCCGGAAGAACGCCAGCAGGAAGCGCCCCGCATCCAGGGGCTGCGCACGCGCGTCGCCGATGCGGTGGAGGATCGCAAGGCGGTGCTGGAAGCGGCGGCGCTGGAAGCGCGGTTGGCGTCCGAAACGCTCGACCTGACGCTCCCCGCGCCTGCCACGCCGAAGGGATCGGTCCATCCCGTCAGCCAGGTAATGGACGAGCTGGCGGAGATCTTCGCCGATCTTGGCTTCTCGGTCGCCACCGGGCCCGAGATCGAGGACGACTGGCACAATTTCACCGCGCTCAACATGGCCGAAACGCACCCCGCGCGCGCCATGCATGACACGTTCTATTTCCCGGATACGGATTCCGAGGGACGGCGGATGCTTTTGAGGACGCACACCTCGCCGGTCCAGATCCGCTCGATGGTCGCGAACGGCGCGCCGATCCGCATCATCGCGCCGGGCCGCGTCTATCGCAGCGACAGCGATGCCACGCACACGCCGATGTTCCATCAGATCGAAGGCCTCGTCATCGACCGGGATATCCATCTCGGCCATTTGAAATGGACGCTGGAAACCTTCCTCAAGGCCTTCTTCGAGCGTGACGATATCGTGCTGCGCCTGCGCCCCAGCTATTTCCCCTTCACCGAACCCAGCGTCGAAGTCGATGTCGGGTGGAAGGACGTGAATGGCAGGCGGGTTCTGGGCGGCGATGGCGATGCGCCGGGCCATGGCTGGATGGAATTGCTGGGCAGCGGCATGGTCAACCGGCGTGTCATCGAATTCGCCGGGCTCGACCCGCAAGAATGGCAGGGCTTCGCCTTCGGCGTCGGCGTCGATCGCCTCGCCATGCTGAAATACGCGATGGACGATCTGCGCGCCTTTTTCGACGGCGATAATCGCTGGCTGTCGCATTACGGCTTCTCGCCCTTCGACCAGCCGACCCTTTCCGCCGGTGTAGGAGCGCGGACATGAAATTCTCGCTCGAATGGCTGAAATATTTCCTCGAAACCGATGCGTCGGTTCAGGAGATTGCAGCCACGCTCAATCGCATCGGCCACGAGGTCGAAGGGATCGAGGATCCGGCGGAAAAGCTCGCCGGTTTCCGCGTGGCGGAAGTGCTGACCGCCGGCCCCCACCCCGATGCCGACAAATTGCAGGTGCTGACCGTTTCCACCGGCGATGCGGAACCGTTGCAGGTCGTTTGCGGCGCGCCCAATGCGCGTGCGGGCATGAAGGGCGTGCTCGGCCTGCCCGGTGCGGTCGTGCCTGCGAACGGAATGGAATTGCGCAAGAGCGCGATCCGCGGCGTCGAATCGAACGGAATGATGTGCTCGGTGCGCGAGCTCGAACTGGGCGAAGAGCATGACGGGATCATCGAACTGCCCGCCGATGCTCCGGTCGGCGCGGCGTTCGCCGAATACAGCGACGTCTCGCCCGTCTTCGACGTGGCGATCACGCCGAACCGGCCCGATTGCATGGGCGTGCTCGGCATCGCGCGCGATCTCGCGGCGGCGGGGCTGGGGACATTGAAGCCCGTCACCGCCGAACCGGTCGGAGGCGAAGGGGCGGCGCCCGATATCCGTATAGAGGACGAGCAGGGTTGTCCGGCCTTCTACGCCCGCACCATTACGGGCGTGACCAACGGCCCGAGCCCGGCCTGGATGCAGCGCCGCCTGAAAGCCGCGGGCCAGCGGCCCATCAGCGCGCTGGTCGATTGCACCAATTACCTGATGCTCGCCTTCGGGCGCCCGGCGCATGTCTACGATCTCGCGAAATTGAGCGGCCCCGTCACCGCGCGCCGCGCAAAAGATGGCGAGACGGTCGAGGCGCTGAACGAGAAGATCTATACGCTCGATTCCAGCATGACCGTGATCGCCGACGACACGCAGGTCCACGATATCGGCGGGATCATGGGCGGTGAGCATTCGGGCGCGACCGACGCGACCACCGATGTCCTGCTCGAAATCGCCTATTTCGATCCCGAGGCGATCGGTGTGACCGGCCGCAAGCTCGGCATTGCGAGCGATGCGCGCACCCGGTTCGAGCGCGGCGTCGATCCGGCCTTCCTCGACGAAGGGCTGGATATTCTGACCAGCCTTATCCTCAAGACCTGCGGCGGGACGCCCGGCGCAGTGACGCGGGCGGGCAATCCGCCGGTCGAGCCGAGGCGGGTCGCCTTCGATCCCAAGCTGACCGCGACGCTCGGCGGCGTCGACGTGGCCGAGGGCGAGCAGAAGCGCATTCTCGAAGCGCTCGATTTCGAGGTCGCAGGCGATTGGCAGGTCACCTGCCCGCCGCGCCGCCACGATATCGAAGGGCCGGCCGATCTGGTCGAGGAAGTCGTGCGCATATATGGCCTCGACAAGGTCGAAAGCGTTGCTCTGCCGCGTGCGGAAGGCGTCGCCAAGCCGACCGCGTCTCCGCTCCAGCTGACCGAGCGCAGACTGCGCCGGGCGGCGGCGGCGCGCGGGCTGAACGAGGCTGTGACGTGGAGCTTCCTGCCGACGCAGGAAGCGCAGCATTTCGCCGACGGTGCGGATCTGTGGGTGCTGGACAATCCGATCAGCGAGGATCTGAAGGCGATGCGCCCCTCACTGCTGCCGGGCCTGTTGATGGCGGCCAGGCGCAACGCAGATCGCGGCGCCGACACCTCGCGCCTGTTCGAGATCGGCAGACGCTATTTCCGTGGGCCAAACGGCGCGAGCGACGAGAAGCCGACGCTGGGTGTCGTGCTGGCAGGCGAGAAGACGCAGCGCGGATGGAGCGACGGCAAGGCGAAGGGCTTCGATGCCTATGACGCAAAGGCGGAGGCGCTGGCACTGCTCGAAGCGGCAGGCTCGCCGGTCGACAATCTGATGGTATTCGGGGAAGCCGGTGCGCAGTTCCATCCCGGCCAGTCCGCTACCCTGCGTCTCGGGCCCAAGAACGTGCTCGCCCGCTTCGGTGCTCTGCACCCGGCGACGGTGAAGGCCTTCGACCTCGATGGACCGGTGGTCGCGGTGGAGATCTATCTCGACGCGGTTCCGGCGAAAAAGAATGCCGGGTTCGCCCGACCTGCCTATGCGCCGCCCGCCTTACAGGCGATCACGCGCGATTTCGCGTTCCTCGTCCCCGCCGATCTCGCGGCGGGAGATCTGGTCAAGGCGGTGAGCGGCGCGGACAAGCAGGCCATCGTCGATGCGCGCGTCTTCGACGTGTTCGCAGGCGCGGGCGTGCCCGAAGGCAGGAAATCGCTCGCCCTCGAAGTCACGCTCCAGCCTGGCGAGAAGAGCTTCACCGAGGCGGAGATCAAGGCATTGTCCGACAGGATCGTCGCCGCTGCGAGCAAGCAGGGCGCGGAGTTGAGAGGCTGATATGACCAAGACCGCATTCGTCACCGGAGCCACCGCCGGGATCGGAGAAGCCACCGTGCGCGCGCTCGTGGCAGGTGGCTGGCGCTGCGTCGCGACCGGGCGCCGCAAGGAACGGCTGGACGCGCTGGTCAGCGAGCTGGGGGCCGACAAGGTCCACGCCGCCGTGTTCGACGTGCGCGACGAGGCCGCGATGGATCAGGCCATCGCGGCGCTGCCCGGCGATTTCGCGAAGATCGACCTGCTGGTGAACAATGCCGGGCTCGCGCAGGGCCTCAGCCCCGCGCAGGAGGCCGATCTCGACGATTGGCAGACCATGATCGACACCAACGTCACCGCCATGGTCAAGCTGACGCGCAAGCTTTTGCCCGGCCTTATCGAGCGCAAGGGCGCGATCATCGCGCTGGGCTCGGTTGCGGGGAATTACGTCTATCCGGGCGGCAACGTCTATGCCGGGTCCAAGGCCTTTGCGAACCACTTCACGCTGGCGCTGCGCGCGGATCTTCACGGCACCGGCGTGCGCGTGACGAGTATCGAGCCCGGCATGGTGGAAACCGAATTCACGCTGGTGCGGACGGGCAGCCAGCAGGCGTCGGACGATCTTTATCGCGGTTCCGATCCGATGACGGGCGAGGATATCGCGATGATGATCAAATGGGTGGCGGAATTGCCGCCGCATCTCAATATCAATCGATTGGAACCGATGCCGGTCAATCAGGATTTCGCGGGCTTCCGCGTGGCCAGAGAGCCCTAGCTCCCCGTTATTCCCGCGATGGCGGGAATCCAGCAAGCGCCTTGACTGACCGCCCTTGGATCCCCGCCGTCGCGGGGATGACGACAGCAGAGACCTGATATGACTTCCACCGCCCAGAACTCCCGCCGTACCTTCGCCATCATCTCGCACCCTGACGCAGGCAAGACGACGCTGACCGAGAAGCTGCTGCTCACCGGCGGCGCGATCCATCTCGCCGGCGAGGTCAAGGCGCGCGGCCAGGCGCGGCGGGCACGCTCGGACTGGATGAAGATCGAACAGCAGCGCGGGATTTCCGTGACCAGCTCGGTCATGACGTTCGAGCGGGACGGGATCACTTTCAACCTGCTCGACACACCGGGGCACGAGGATTTCTCGGAAGACACCTATCGCACGCTGACCGCAGTCGATTCCGCCATCATGGTGATCGACGCGGCCAAGGGGATCGAGCCGCAGACGCGGAAGCTGTTCGAAGTCTGTCGCCTGCGCAGCGTGCCGATCATCACCTTCGTCAACAAGGTCGATCGCGAGGGGCGCCCGGTCTTCGAACTGCTCGACGAGATCGCGGACATGCTGGCGCTGGACGTGAGCCCCCAGGCCTATCCGGTCGGGATGGGCGGCGAATTTCAGGGCGTGCTCGATTTTTCGACCGGCTGCGTCGCGCGGCCCGAAGGTCCGTCCAAGGAGTTCAAGGGCAAGCGCGAGGCGGATGTCGAGCTGCCCGAGAAGGTAGCCGAGAATGTCGAACTGGCGCAGATCGGCTATCCCGAATTCGATCTCGACGCCTATCGCAACGGCGATCTGACGCCGGTCTATTTCGGATCGGCGCTGAAGAATTTCGGCGTCACCGAACTGATCGAGGCGATCGCGGAATTCGCACCGCCGCCGCGCCCCCAGCCTGCGGGCGAGGACAAGATCGGGCCGGACCATGACGAGGTGACGGGCTTCATCTTCAAGGTTCAGGCCAATATGGACCCCAATCACCGCGACCGGATCGCCTTCATGCGGCAGGTTTCGGGCACGTTCAAACGCGGCATGAAGCTGACGCCGAGCGGCCTCGGCAAGCCGATCGCGGTGCATTCGCCGATCCTGTTCTTCGCGCAGGACCGCGAGCTGGCCGATACGGCCGAGCCGGGCGACATCATCGGCATTCCCAATCACGGCACCCTGCGCGTGGGCGACACGTTGAGCGAGACCAACAAGGTGCGCTTTACCGGCCTGCCCAATTTCGCGCCGGAAATCCTGCGCCGCGTCCAATTGAAGGATCCGACCAAGACCAAGCAACTCAGGAAGGCGCTCGACGATCTTTCGGAAGAGGGCGTGATCCAGGTCTTCTATCCAGAGATCGGGGCGCAGTGGATCGTCGGCGTGGTCGGTCAATTGCAATTGGAAGTGCTCATTTCGCGCCTGTCGGCGGAATACAAGGTGGAGGCCGCGCTCGAAGCCGCGCCGTTCGCCACCGCGCGCTGGGTGTCGGGCGATGCCAAGGCCCTGGACCAGTTCGAAAGCTTCAACCGCGCCAATCTTGCGAAGGATCGCGACGGAGACCTCGTCTTCATGGCCAAGAGCCCGTGGGATGTCGGCTATCAGGAAGAGAAGAACCCGGAGCTGAAATTCTCGGCGACGAAGGAGCGATAATCGGGCGAACGGGCTTGCGCAGCGGCGCGGAGGATTTCAAACCGCTGGCATGACTCTCACCGGACCCACCTCGCAGACTTTCGTCTCGCAGCGCCTGCGCCTCAATTACCTCGACTGGGGCAATCCCAAAAAACCGCTGCTGATGCTCGTCCATGGCGGGCGCGATCATGCGCGCAGCTGGGACTGGGTGGCGGAGCACTTGCGCGAGGACTGGCACGTCGTCGCCTTCGATCATCGCGGCCACGGCGATTCGGACTGGGTAAGCGACGGCAATTACAACGTCCAGGACATGGTCTACGACCTTGCCCAGCTCGTCCATCAGCTTGGCGACGACGAAGTCACCATCGTCAGCCATTCGATGGGTGGCAATGTCGCGCTGCGTTATGCCGGGACGTTTCCCGACAAGGTCCGCAAGATCGTCGCCATCGAAGGGCTCGGCCCCAGTCCCAAGCGGCAGGAAGAGATGCGCGCCGATCCCTATCCCCGGCGCATGGCCGAATGGATCGAAAAGAAGCGCGCCGCCGCCGCCCGAAGCCCCCGCAAATACGAGAGCATCGAAGCTGCCTTCGCGCGCATGATCGAGGAGAATAGCTACCTCACCGAAGCGCAGGCCCGCCATCTGACGCTGCATGGGGTCACCCGCAACGAGGACGGAACCTATAGCTGGAAGTTCGATCCGCATCTGAACGTCTGGCATGTCGAGGATGTGGCGGACGAATTCCTCCACCAGACCTGGGCCGCGATCACCGCGCCGACCCTGCTGCTTTATGGCGCGGACAGCTGGGCTTCCAACCCGCAAGGCGATGGGCGGCTGGAGCATTTCGAAAATGCGAAAGTGATCGAGTTCGAAAATGCCGGACACTGGCTGCACCACGATCAGTTCGATCGCTTCATGCAAACCTTGCGCGACTTCCTCTGAGCGCGTGAAGCTCACATTCGCCAGCTACAACATCCACAAGGCCGTCGGCGTCGATCGAAGGCGCGACCCTGAGCGGATCATCGCGGTGCTGCGCGAGGTCGATGCCGACGTCATCGCCCTGCAGGAAGCCGATCTGCGGCTGGGCGATCGCGCCAGCGTGCTGCCCAAGGCGCTGCTCGACGACACGCCGTGGCGCGTGGTTCCCGTGGCGAAACGGCCACGCAGCATCGGCTGGCATGGCAATGCGATCTTGGTGCGGCGCGATATGGCGATCGAAAGCGGCGAGGCGCTGGACCTGCCGACGATCGAGCCACGCGGGGCGGCCTGCGCGGTGGTGCGACACGAAGGCGCGCGCGTTCGCATCATCGGCACCCATCTCGACCTCTCGGGTCTGCGCCGCCGCGCGCAGGTCCGCGCGCTGCTGAAATTCGTGAGCGAATGCGAAGGCGACTGCCCCACGGTCATCGCGGGCGATTTCAACCAATGGGGCCGCAGCACCGGCGCGATGCGGGAATTCGGCGATCGGTGGACGCTGATCACGCCCGGCGCGAGCTTCCCCAGCCGCAAACCGATCGCCCGGCTCGACCGGCTGGTCGCCTCCGCCGCGTTTTCAGTGATCGCCAGCGGCGCGCACCACACCGCTCTGTCAGCGATCGCGTCGGACCATCTGCCCGTGACGGCGACCTTGGAACTGCCCAATATTTAGGCAAGAGCCTATTCGTTAAACAAAGGTTATCGAAACCCGCCCGCGTAGTGTGTTGTTATTGCGCGGTTTAGCGGTTTGGCACACGTTTTGCTGCACTTGCGAGAGCCGGGATCGGGCCCGGCCTTTGACAAGGGGGATGCGCGACGTGAAATACATCATCGCCGTCATCAAGCCGTTCAAGCTCGACGAGGTGCGCGAAGCCCTCGGTGCGATCGGTGTTGCTGGCATGACCGTTTCGGAAGTGAAGGGTTTCGGGCGCCAGAAGGGTCAGACCGAAATCTACCGCGGAGCCGAATATTCGACCAACATGCTGCCGAAGGTGAAGCTGGAGATCGCCGCGAGCGACGATCTCGCGCCGCAGGTCGTCGAAACGATCCAGCAGACCGCCAGCACCGAGGCCATCGGGGACGGCAAGATCTTCGTGCTCGACCTCGCCGCCGCGACGCGCATCCGCACCGGCGAAACGGGAGACACCGCGCTATGAGCCGTATCGGAACCAGAGGGACCACGATGGTCCGCAAGACCTTCGCCCGCGCCGCATCCTTCGGTGCAGTCGCTCTCGCAGGGGCTTCCGCCGTGACTGCCAGCGCGCAGGAAGCGGTCGAAGCCGCAGTCGACGGCGTCACCGGATCGCCCATCGCGGGCGCGACCGTGGAAGCTGCCGCAGCCGTTCCCAATCCGGGCAACAATGCCTGGATGATGACATCCACCATTCTGGTCCTGCTGATGATCCTGCCGGGCCTCGCGCTGTTCTATGGCGGCCTGACGCGGTCGAAGAACATGCTTTCGACGCTGACGCAGGTGGGCGCCACTGCCGCGCTCGCCATGCTGATCTGGGTGATGTGGGGCTATTCCACCGCCTTCGGCCCCGAAGGCAACGCCTTCTTCAGCTGGGGCAACGCCTTCCTCACCGGCACGACCGCCGACAGCACGGCGGCGACTTTCAGCGACGAAGTCATCAGCGAATACGTCTTCATCAGCTTCCAGATGACCTTCGCGGCCATCACCGCCGCCCTCATCCTGGGCGCCACGGCGGAGCGGATGAAATTTTCTGCCATGATGGTGTTCGTGCCGATCTGGCTGACCATCGTCTATTTCCCGATCGCGCACATGGTCTGGGCGACCGGCGGGCTTCTGTTCGATGCAGGCGCGCTCGACTTCGCGGGCGGCACCGTGGTCCACATCAATGCCGGTGTTTCCGGGCTGGTGCTGGCCATGATGCTCGGCAAGCGTCGCGGCTATCCTGCCGAACCCATGCCGCCGCACAGCCTCGCGATGACCATGATCGGCACGGGTCTCCTCTGGGTGGGCTGGTTCGGCTTCAACGCCGGGTCGGAACTGGAAGCCGACGGTGTCGCCGGTCTCGCCATGATCAACACTTTCGTCGCCACGGCGGCAGGTGCGCTGACCTGGATGGTGATCGAGAAGCTGGCCGGCCACAAGGGCAGCGCGCTGGGCTTCTGCTCGGGCGTGATCGCCGGTCTCGTCGCCGTGACCCCCGCTGCGGGCAATAGCGGCCCGTTCGGCGCGGTCCTGCTCGGCATCGTCGCCTCGGCGGTCTGCTACTTCTTCGTCGCCAAGGTGAAGACGAAGTTCGGTTACGACGACAGCCTGGACGCCTTCGGCATTCACGGCATCGGCGGCGTGGTCGGCGCGATCGGCACTGGCATCGTGGTCCAGCCGTTCATCGGCGGCCCGGGCGATGGCGAAGTCGGTACGCTGGCGCAGGTTCTGATCCAGCTCGAAGGCGTGGTCGTCACGATCGTCTGGGCGGCAGTCGGCACCTTCATCGCCGGCATGATCGCCAAGCTCGTCACCGGCCTGCGCGTCTCGGAAGAGGACGAGGTCAACGGCCTCGACATCGCCGAGCACGGAGAGCGCGCCTACAACTGATCCTACCGAATTGGCGGGGCGGGGGTTCTCTCTCCTCTCTCCTATCCTTCTCCCCGCCAACCCTTGTTCCTCCTGCGAACATGAGACTAAGGCCGGAGCTCCCAGACGGAGTTCCGGCCTTTTTTTAAGTTTCGAACCGGCCTGCGCCGGTTCGTCCTCGGCGCTGTTCCCTCAGCTTCGCTTCGAGGCACCTGCGGGGCGGGCGCGTGCCCTTGCGGTCCGCTGGTCGCGGACCGGACCATTCCCAGCCTTTAGGCTTGGTGGCGGAGCTCGGACCCGCAGGGTCCGCAAGGGCGACTGCCCGCCCGCAGCGTCGTCAGGCGCGAGGATATCGCGAGCGCGGACGCGCGTGCGGAAAACAAAACCTTAACGCACGTTCCTTGGTGCCCGCGCTCTCGGCTTGGACCCCGACATCGAGAGCTACCCTCCCAGCCTCGTCATCCCCGCGCAGGCGGGGATCCAGCTAGCGCCGCTCCCGAAGGCCTGGACCCCCGCCTGCGCGGGGGTGACGGATTCTACGAGGCCGGGCGCACCAAAACGCGCAACTCGATTACCCCAGCGCGTCCTTAACGAAATCCGCGCATCTTTCGCCGATCATGATGCTCGGCGCATTGGTGTTGCCGCTGACGAGCCGTGGCATCACGCTGGCATCGGCGATCCACAACCCCTCGATCCCGCGCACTTTCAGCTTCGGATCGACCACGCTGTCCGCGTCCGAACCCATGCGGCAGGTGCCGACCGGGTGGTAGACCGTGTCGGCGCGGTTGCGGATGAGATCGTCGAGCGCCGCATCGTCGTCGAGATCGATAGGATAGCGATCCTTCGGGTCGAACGCCTGCATCGCGGGCGCATCGACGATCCGGTGCGACAGGCGCACGCCCTTTCTCAGCACTTCGAGATCGCGCTCGTCGGCGAGGAAATTCGGATCGATCACGGGCGCATCGCCTGCGCGCCTGCTGGCGAGCCGCACCGTGCCCCGGCTTTCGGGCCGCAGGACGCAGGCATGGAGCGAGAAGCCGTGGCCCTTCACCTTGGTCCGCCCGTGATCCTCCAGCATGGCGGGGACGAAATGCCACTGGATGTCGGGCGCGGGCGCATCCTCCATCACGGTCCAGAACCCACCCGCCTCGGCATAGGGGGTGGTCATCAAGCCGGTGCGATGGCGGCGATGCTCGATCAGCGCCTTCGCCATCCGCACCGTGCCCTTCAGGCTGTCGCCGAAAAATCCGTCATCCTGGCTCTCCCAGCTCGAAACGTAATCGATATGGTCTTGCAGGTCCGATCCGACCGCGTTGCAGTCCCGTTGCACGGTTATCCCATGCTCGTTCAGGTGATCGCCCGGCCCGATGCCCGAGAGCATAAGGATCTGCGGCGAATTGAACGCGCCCGCGCTCATCACGACACCGCCGCGAGCGCGCACGGTGCGCTGGCGGTCGCCTGCCGAATAGGTCACGCCGGTCACGCGCCCATCGTCGATCTCCACCTTCTGAACCGTCACGCCGATGCGGACATCCAGATTGCGCGACTTGCGCAGCGGCTCGACATAGCCGCGCGAGGCCGACCAGCGTTCGCCATCCTTCTGGGTCACCTGATAGAGCCCGAAGCCTTCCTGCTTCGCGCCGTTGAAATCGCGATTATGCGGAAGCTGGAGCTGCGTCGCGGCCTCGACGAAGGCATGGCTGCCGGGATTTACCGCGCTCTGGTCGCTCACCCACAAGAGGCCGGATGCGCCGTGATAGGCGTCGGACCCACGCACATTGTGCTCGGCGCGCTTGAAATAGGGGAGCACGTCGTCATAGCTCCACCCGTCGCAGCCGAGGGCCGCCCAATTGTCGTAATCGTAGCGATTGCCGCGAATATAGACCATCGCGTTGATCGCCGACGATCCGCCGAGCCCCTTGCCGCGCGGCTGATAGCCCCGCCGCCCGTTCAGCCCCTTCTGGGGCACGGTTTCGTAGCGGTAATTGATCTTGGGCCCGGTGAAGGCGAGCATTGCGGGGGTCTTGACCCCGAAAGTGTCGTTGCGCCCGCCCGCCTCCAGCAGGCAGACGCTGTACCCTGCCTCGGCCAAACGGCCTGCGACCGCGCAACCGCCGCTGCCGCCGCCGACCACGATGACGTCGAATTCGTCCATTTCATCTCTCCCTCTGGGAGAGAGGTTAGGTAGGCTTTCCCGTCTCGGCAATCGCGTTTTGGACTGCAACCTTGTTCGCGGCCTCGGATCGCGCGATCCAGTCGGCGCGGATCTGGTCCGAGGTCTGGCGGCTGCCGTCATGGCTCCAGCCGGGTTCGCGCAAAAGATAGGACAGTTTGTGCCGCCACGGCGCGCGGCGAACATCCTGAGCGATGCCGATCCATTCGTGGAACACCGCCCAGAGCAGGTTGAAACTGCCGAGCTGCCTGACGATGCCGTAGCGGATTTTTTCGTCGTCGCGCTCGGCCTCGAACGTGCCGAACAGCCTGTCCCAGATGATGAAAACGCCCGCATAATTCTTGTCGAGATAGCGGGGGTTGGTGGCGTGGTGGACGCGGTGATGGCTGGGCGTGTTCATCACCGCTTCGAACCAACGCGGCATTTTCTTGATCGCTTCGGTGTGGATCCAGAATTGGTAGATCAGATTGAAACCCGCGCAGATCGCGATCATTCCGGGGTGGAAGCCGAGCAAAACCAGCGGCAGCTTGAACGCGAAGCCCAGCGTCAGGAACCCGGTCCAGGTCTGGCGCAGCGCGGTCGAGAGATTGTAGTGCTGGCTGGAATGGTGATTGACGTGGCTCGCCCAGAACCAGCGTACCCGGTGGCCGAAGCGGTGAACCCAGTAATAGGCCAGATCGTCGAGCACGAAGCACAGCGCGAAGGCCCACCAGCTCCACCCGATGTCGAACATGCGGAACTGCCACGCCCACAGGAACAGGGCGAGAAAGAGACCGCCGGTCAGCAGCCCCGCCACCGTGCTCCCGAGGCCGAAGGCGAGGCTGGTAAGCGTGTCGCGCGGCTCGTACGCCTCGCGCCGCTTGCGCCACGCCCAGATCATCTCGATCAGAACCAGCGCGACGAAGCCGGGCACGGCGAGTTCGGTGGGCGAGAAATCCGGCATGGTCGTGCGATCATAGGCGCGCGATCGCGTCTCTCCAAGCTTCGGCATCGGCGATGGCGAGCCGCACCGCGCCGTAGCGCCGCTCGCCGCTGTCGACGATCAGCGCGCCGTTCTCGATCCGGGCGCTGGCATTTTCGCCAAGCAGGCGTCCGGCGAAATGCGACCCGTGTTGGCGAATCAGGAGAAGGCGATCGTCGGCATCGCGCAGCAGGGCGGCGCGGCCTTCGCGATCGCGAGCTAAGGCGACGGGCTCGAACCCGTCCAGCGCCTCACGGGCCGCCTCGCGCGCTGCGTTGTCGCTGTCCAGCCTGCGCTGCGGGCCCAGTTTGAGCGACCACGCCATACCCGCGAGCAAGAGGATTGCGAGGAGCGATCCGGCAAACCGCAGCAGGTCGGGCGGAAGTCCCACCGCTTGCGAAATCAGGATCGGGCGCGGGCTGCGAGCTGCTCCATTGCGGGTCTGACCGGCGAGACGTCATAGCCCGCCTCAGCCGCTTTGCCCGCCACCTCGTCGAGATCGCGACCCTTGTGGGCCTGAGCGAGCGCCCAGAGCAAGGTCGAGCGGGTGCCCGTCCGGCAGAAGCCGAGGACCGACCCGTCTGCCGTGTCGAGCACACTGGCCAGCGCTTCGACATCTTCGAGGCTGAAGCCGTTCGGCCCGATCGGGATCGCAGTATAGGCAAGGCCCGCTTCGTCAGCCGCCGCACGGATCGTGTCGCCGGGCGGCTGGTCCGGCACTTCGCCATCGGGGCGGTTGTTCACCACGGCGACGATGCCCGCCTGTTTCGCGCGCACTATATCGCCATCATCGATTTGGCCGGCGGCGAAGAATCCGTCGGCAATCGGTTTGAATTCGCTCATGCTGCGTTCTCCCTGGCGGCATTGGTCTCGGCGGCGCGCCTCTTCATACGGCGATTGCGCTGAACGATGTTGAGAATCTCGACTCCGACCGAGAAACCCATCGCCGCGTAGATATAGCCCTTGGGCACGTGGAAGCCGAACCCGTCGGCGATCAGCACCACGCCGATCATGACGAGAAAGGCCAGCGCGAGCATCACCAGCGTCGGGTTCTTCTCGATGAAGCGCGCCAGCGGATCGGCAGCGATCATCATGATGGCGACGGTGATGACCACGGCGGCGACCATGATCGGGATATCGTCGGTCATGCCCACGGCGGTGAGGATCGAATCGACCGAGAAGACGAGATCGATCGCCACGATCTGCGCGATCACGGTGGCGAAGCTGGCCTTTACCGCATCGCCGACCGTCGGGGTCTTGCCCGGCGTTTTGTCGAGAAGATCGCCCGAATTGTCTTCCGGCTCCATCGAATGGTGGATTTCCTTGGTCGCCTTCCACAGCAGGAACAGGCCCCCGACGAGCAGGATCAGGTCGCGCCCCGAAAAGGCGGTATCGAAGCTCGGCTCGCCATATTCGTTCGGCGCGCCCTGGATGCCGAGATCGAACAAGGGCGTCTGCAAGGTCACCAGCCAGCCGATCAGCATCAGCATCCCGATCCGCATGATCAGGGCCAGCGACAGGCCGATTCGCCGGGCGCGCTGCTGTTGATGCTCGGGCAATTTGTTCGACAGGATCGCGATGAAGATCAGATTGTCGATCCCCAACACCACTTCGAGCGCGATGAGCGTGAGCAGGGCGAGCCAAGCGGCGGGGTCAGAAAGAAGTGCCAGAATGTCCATGCCGCGCGAATGCCTTCCTTCGCCAAACAACGCAATCGCCAAGCGGAATGAAGGATCGGTTCCAATAGGAGCCGTCAGGATTGGCGAAAATGTCATAATGATGCGCGATTTCGTTCATCGGCGCTAAATCGTTCGCCTCTCGTTCGATTTGCCGCTATGGGGGAATCGATAATGGGGCGGATTTGCCTTTTCGGGCATGGCCGTCCCGCGCCGGTTCGCATTCGCGGCCCTCGATCCGGCGCACTCACGACGGGGCGGCGCAAAGGTATGTTTTGAATTATGGGTTACGATAAAGGCCGTCGACGGGGACGGGACAAGCGCGACGGTATCGGCGAAGATTACGATCCCTTCGGCGGCCCTCCGGGGGGCGGCTTCGGCGGTGACGATCGCGGCGGTTACGGCGGCGGCGGCGGGGGTGGCGGCTATCGCGGTGGCGGTGGCGGCGGTTACCGTGGCGGCGGCGGAGGCGGCTTCGGCGGTGACGATCGCGGCGGCGGTGGCGGCTTCGGCGGCGGCGGCGGTGGTTTCCGTGGCGGCGGCGGTGGCGGCGGCGGTGGAAACCGCATGCCCGCTCAGGTCGTCGGCACGGGCAAGGGAACGGTCAAGTTCTTCAACGCCCAGAAGGGTTTCGGCTTCATCCAGCAAGATGGCGGGGGCGAAGATATCTTCGTCCACATCAGCGCCGTCGAACGCGCCGGCCTCGAAGGTCTGGGCGAAGGCCAGGAGCTAGAATTCAACCTCGTCGACCGCGGTGGGAAGGTGTCCGCGCAAGATCTCCAGATCGTGGGTGACGTGGTGCCCGCCGGCAATGCCGGTGGCCCGCCCAAGCGCGAAGTGACCGGTGAGAAGGCGACCGGCACGGTCAAGTTCTTCAACGCGATGAAGGGCTTCGGCTTCCTGACGCGCGACGATGGCCAGCCCGACGCGTTCGTGCACATCAGCGCGGTCGAACGGTCCGGCCTCGCCGGGATCAACGAGGGGGAGCGTTACAGCTTCGATCTCGAGGTCGACCGACGCGGCAAGTACTCGGCGGTCAATCTGGTCCCCGCTTCCGACTGAGAAGCGGACCGGCCTGGTCCCGCTCCCGGTTTGACCGGGCAGGCGTGAGACCATAGAACGCCGAGCAAACGAGAATGGCGGTTCCTCTCGGGGGCCGCCATTTCTCGTTCGGGAGCCTATCCAACCAATCGAATTTTTACCGGAGAACCCCATGTCGATTTCGCCGCTGATGCCCGTCTATCCCCGCTGCGGCGTGCGCCCCGTTCGCGGCGAGAACTGTCATCTGATCGACGAGGACGGCACGCGCTATCTCGATTTCGCCAGCGGCATCGCGGTCAATCTGCTCGGCCATTCGCATCCGACCCTGATCGGCGCGATCCAGCGTCAGGCGGAAACGCTGATGCACGTCTCCAACCTCTATGGCAGTCCGCAGGGCGAGAAACTGGCGCAGAGCCTGGTCGATGCGACCTTCGCCGACACGGTCTTCTTTACCAATTCGGGCGCCGAGGCGGTCGAGACCGCTATCAAGACCGCGCGGGCCTATCACCAGCATGAAGACGGCGATGCCAATCGCACCGAGCTGATCACCTTCACCAACGCCTTCCACGGCCGCACCATGGCGACGATCAGCGCCTCCAATCAGGAGAAGATGCACAAGGGCTTCCAGCCGCTGCTGCCTGGCTTCGTCTATTGCGAGTTCGACGATCTGGAGGCAGCCAAGGCTTTGATCGGGCCGAAGACGGCGGGCTTCCTGGTCGAACCCATCCAGGGCGAGGGCGGCATCCGTCCGGCGAGCCAGGAGTTCATGAGCGGGCTGCGCGCTTTGTGCGACGAGCACGATTTGATGCTGGTGCTGGACGAGGTCCAGTGCGGCGTCGCGCGCACCGGCAAGATGTATGCCCACGAGCATTACGGGATCGAACCGGACGTGATGGCCAGCGCCAAGGGTATCGGCGGCGGCTTCCCGCTCGGCGCCTGCCTCGCCACCGAGAAGGCGGCGCGCGGCATGGGCTTCGGCACGCATGGATCGACCTATGGCGGCAATCCGCTGGCGATGGCGGCTGGCCAGGCCGTGATGGACACGGTCGCCAATGAAGAATTCCTCGCCGAGGTGACGGCCAAGGGCGAACGGCTGCGGGCCCGGATCGAACAGTTCATCGGCAATTATCCCGACCTGTTCGATTGCGTGCGCGGCATGGGGCTGATGCTTGGCATTCGCATGAAGACGGAAAGCCGCCCCTTCTTCGTCCACCTGCGCGACAATCATAAGCTCCTGACCGTGGCAGCGGGCGATCAGACCTTGCGCGTCCTCCCCCCGCTGGTCGCGGACGAGGCCGAGTTCGACGAATTTCTCGACAAGCTTTCCGCCGGCGCGGCGAGCTACCATCCGGCGGAAGCTGCATGACGGGGGGCATGACCGGCGACGCACTCGACCTTGCGCCCTCCGTGCGCAAGTTCCTCGACCTGTCGGATGCGGGCGGGAACGCGATTGCCGCGATGATCGGCGATGCGGTGGATCGCAAGGCGGCGCGCGCGGGTTGGCCGAAGGGGAAGCCCGATTCGGATGCACCCCTGGCGGGTTATGTCTTGGGAATGATCTTCGAAAAGGCCTCCACCCGCACCCGCGTCAGCTTCGATATCGGGATGCGGCAATTGGGCGGCAGCGCGCTGATCTTAGATGCGGGTACCAGCCAGCTTGGTCGGGGCGAGAGCATCGCCGATACCGCGCGCGTGCTCAGCCGGATGGTGGATGCGATCATGATCCGCACCGACGATCATGCCAAGGCTGAAGAACTTGCCCACCACGCCCATGTCCCCGTCATCAACGGCCTGACCGACCGTTCGCATCCCTGCCAGATCGTCGCCGACCTGCTGACGCTGGTCGAACACGGAAAGGCTCTGCCGGGCCTTGAGCTCGCTTGGTTCGGAGACGGTAACAACGTGCTCCATTCGATCCTGGAGGCGGCGGGGCTGATGAAGTTCAACGTCCGCGTGGCCACGCCGCAGGGCTACGAGCCGGAAGCGGAGTTCGTGGAGATGGCGCGCGCGGGCGGGGCCACGATTTCGCTGACGCAGGACGCCCGCGCGGCGGCCGAGGGCGCGGATGTGCTGGTGACCGACACCTGGATCTCGATGGGGCAGGACCACGCAGAGGCCAAGCTTGCCGCAATGGACCCCTTCCGAGTCGACGCCGCCCTGATGGGCGCGGCGAAATCCGATGCGCTGTTCCTGCATTGCCTTCCCGCCCATGTCGGCGACGAGGTTAACGAGGAGGTTTTCGAAGGATCGCAATCGGTGGTGTTCGACGAGGCCGAGAACCGGATCCATGCGCAGAAATCCATTTTGCGCTGGTGTTTCGGCCAGATCTGAAGCGGGTTTGCGTGTCGGTCTTCCCAGCGGCGGGATCGGTCACCATATGGAGTGGATGACGGATAAGACCCCCGCTCCCAAGCCTACCCCAAACCCTGCTGACAAACCCGCGCTGCCCGAGATTTTTGCCGGTCAGGTGCTCGGCTTCATGATCCCGTCGCAACACGCGCGCGGCCGCGCCGTGCGGCTGGACGCTGTCCTGGACGAGATCCTCTCGGCGCATGATTACCCGCCGCCGATCAAGCACTTGCTGGCAGAAGCATTGGTGCTGATCGCGCTGATCGGATCGCTGCTGAAGGATGAAGGCGCGCAGGTCACGATGCAGGCCCAGACAGAGGCCGGCCCGGTGAGCCTTCTCGCCTGCGACTACGAAGACGGCGATCTGCGCGGCTATGTCGATTTCGACGCCGATCGCCTGACCGAGCTGGGTGCGAACCCATCGCTTTATGCGCTATTCGGGAAAGGCTATCTGGCGCTGACCTTCGATCTGCCGGGCGAGCGGGGCCGGTATCAGGGCATCGTGCCGCTCGAAGGCGATAGTCTGGCGGATGCCTGCCAAAGCTATTTCATCCAGTCCGAACAGGTCCCAACGCTCATCCGCGTGGCGATCGCGTCGGGAACGGATGGATGCACCGCAGCGGGTCTGCTCGTACAGCACCTTCCCGATGGCGAGGAAGGGCGCGAACGCCTCCATGTCCGGCTGGACCACCCGGAATGGGAACATGTCGCGGTGATGGCCGGATCGATCAAGCACGAGGAATTGCTCGACCCGGCGCTGTCGATGGATGCGATCGTCTGGCGGCTGTTCCACGAAGAGGATGAGGTGCGCGTGACGCGCGGCCCCATGCTGGCGCGCGGTTGCCGCTGCACGGCCGAGCATTACGAGAAATTGCTGTCGCGCTTTCCCGAAAGCGATCGTCAGGAGATGCGCAACGAGGACGGGATCATTCTCGTCGATTGCGCATTCTGTTCGCGGAGCTTCCCGATCGCGGCCTGACGGCCTGTCGAAGCGAGAGGCTTTTTCATCGATCGAGAGGACAATCGACGCGATTTCGCCTACAATGGTGGGGTGGTCGCGGCTTGGAGAATGGCCATGGCCAAACCTTTGCGCATTCTTGCCACCTGCGGAGCGCTGACCCTCGGCCTCGTGACCGGGGCAATGACATTCGCACCTGCTACGGCGCAATCATCGCTCGGCATGTTGTCGAAGCTCGAGCGCGGATTGTGGGAGATCAGTACCCGCGGCGGCAGGTCGGTGCGCTCGATCTGCGTGCGCGACGGGAGCGAGCTGGTGCAACTCCGGCATCGCGGTGCAGCCTGCAATCGCTTCGTCGTAGAAGACGCTGCGAACGAGATCACCGTCCAGTACACCTGCCGGGGCGATGGATACGGGCGCACGCATATCCGGCGCGAGACGAATGCACTGGCTCAGATCGACAGCCAAGGGATCGAAGGGGGCAGGCCGTTCCAATTCGCTGTGGAGGCAAGGCGCGTCGGTTCCTGCCGCTGAGGCTTGTCGCCGCGGTCCCACCGGCCTAGCGCCGCCTTTATGACCGATAAGTCAGACAATGCGAAAGCCGCCGTGATCCTCCTTTCCGGCGGGCTCGATTCGATGGTCGTCGCCGCCCTGGCGCGCGAGCAGGGTTACGCGGTACACGCGCTCAGTATCGATTACGGACAAAGGCACCGTCGCGAGCTCCAGTCCGCACGCGATATCGGCAGGCGCTTGGGCGTCGCTCGTCACGTCGAACTGCCGCTCGATTTGCGCCAATTCGGCGGGTCGGCGCTGACCGACGATATCGCCGTGCCGAAAGCGGGGGTGGAGGACGATACGATTCCCGTGACCTATGTCCCGGCGCGCAATCTCGTTTTCCTGGCCCTGACCACAGCCTTCGCGGAGGCGAGCGCCGCCAGCGACATCTTCATCGGAGTGAACGCGCTCGATTATTCCGGCTACCCCGATTGTCGCCCTGAATTCATTGCCAGCTTCGCCGAAACGGCGCGGTTGGGAACGAAGCAGGGCGTCGAGGGAAGGCCCTTCACGATCCACGCGCCGCTGCAATTCATGACAAAGGCCGATATTGCGCGCGAGTGCCACAGGCTCGGCCTCGATCCGGCATGGAGCTGGTCATGCTATGATCCCGCGCCCGAAGGGATCGCCTGCGGCGTATGCGATTCCTGTCGCTTGCGGCGAAAAGGCTTTGCCGAGGCGGGCCTTAACGATACCACGCCCTATAAACAGGGCATGACGGGATAGGGAGAGAAGGCTTGAGCAAGATCGAAGAGGTCGTTCAGCCGGAAAAAGCGCCAGTCGATCCGAACGCCAAGGTTCCGTCGTACAGCTGGTATGCGCTGGGCGTGCTGGTGCTGGTCTATGTGCTGAATTTCATCGATCGGCAGATCCTCTCGATCCTCGCCAACGACATCAAGGCCGATCTGGGAGTCGCGGACGACTATCTCGGCTTCCTCTACGGCACCGCCTTCGCGGTCTTCTATGCCCTGTTCGGTATTCCGCTCGGCAAGCTGGCCGACAGCTGGAAGCGCGTTCGCCTGATGGCTGTGGGCCTGACCTTGTGGTCGGCCATGACGGCGTTGTCCGGCTTCGCCAAGAACGCGGGCACTTTGACGGCGGCGCGGATCGGCGTGGGCGTGGGTGAAGCGACCGCCAGCCCCTCGGCCTATTCGCTGATTTCGGACTGGTTCCCGGCTCGCCTGCGGGCGACCGCGCTCGCGATCTATTCCTCCGGCCTTTATATCGGCGGCGGCATCTCCATCTGGATCGGCGCGCTGGTGGTGGAGAACTGGAACGCGGCCTATCCCGATGGCGGGCCGCTCGGCCTTGCGGGATGGCAGGCGGCGTTCCTTTCGGTAGGCATTCCAGGCCTGTTGCTAGCCTTGTGGGTCATGACCCTTCGCGAACCGGTCCGCGGCGCGATCGACGGAATGCCCACGCCCGAAAATCCGCACCCCTTCAAAGGCTTCGTGGAAGAACTGTTGCAGGTTATCCCGCCCTTCACTCTGGTGGGTGCCGCACGGCGCGGGATGGGGGCTTTGGCCATCAACGTGGTCGCGGCGATCGGTTTCGGGGCCTTGGCGGTGGGACTTTCGCGGCTGACGGCAGGCGCAACCTCGTCGCTCGTTCCCGGCGTCGCCGACCAGTGGCTGTTTCTCGGCGTCGGCTATTACGCTGTCTTCAGCTGGGCCGTCGCGCTGCGTTCACGCGACCTGCCGACCTTCCGCCTGACCTGGGGCTCGTCAGCCTTCATGACGGTGGTGCTGGGATACGGAACGGTCGCCTTCATGTCCTACGCCGCCTCGTATTGGGGTGCGCCCTACGCAGAGCGGAATTTGGGTGCGGCGAAGACCGAGCTGGGATGGCTGTTGGGGATGCCCGCCGCACTGGCCGGTTTTCTCGGCGTGATCCTGGGTGGGCGAATGGCCGATTACCTGCTCGAACGCTTCCCCAATGGGCGCGTCATGGTGATCCTCTTCGGCCTGGTCGTCTCGATCCCGCCGGTGGCGGTCGCCTACACGACCGATAGCCTGCCCGTGTTCTATATCGCGAGCTTCCTGGCGCAGATGATCTCCGCTTCGGCGCTCGGCGCCGCGGCGGCGAGCAGCCAGGCGCTGGTTCTGCCGCGAATGCGCGGCATGGCGACGGCGATCTTCTTCCTGTCGACTACGCTCATCGGGTTGGGGATCGGGCCCTTCCTTGCCGGCTATGTTTCGGCAGTCAGCGAAGGTGGGTTGAGCACTGGGATGCTGACGACTCTCTTGGTCGCGCCGATCGGTCTCGTCATGCTGTTGCTGGCGCTCAAACTCGTCCCGGCAGCGGGGTCAAGCGTGGTGGAGCGGGCACGCGAAGCGGGCGAGGCGGTCTGAGACCACCTCGCCCGCTCGGTTCGCTGAACTAGTTGACTGAAACCATCAGCTACGGACAAGAACGCCGCAGGCGACGCGCGATCCGGCATCGCCCGCCGGATCGGAGCGGTAATCGTCAGGCCCGGCATGGATCATCACCGCCGTACCATCGGCGTCGAAGATCTGCGCCAGCGCATCGGCGCGTACGTTCGGGACTTCGACCGTAGCGGTCACCGTTCCATCGCTGCCGACCTGAAGATTGGTCAGATCGCCGAGATGCGGCCCCTGCGCCGACAGGCGCCCATGGCTGCGATCGCCGGGATTGAGGTGGCCGCCCGCGCTAGTGAAGTCCGGCGCGTCGCAGCGTCCGGTCGTGTGCAGGTGGAAGCCATGGGCGCCGGGGGTGAGCCCGCGAGCCTGCACCATCATCGAATAGCCGTCGTCCGAGCGCATCAGCATCGCCGTCCCGGCGGGACTTCCGTTGGCGAGGGCAAGATTGGCCGTTCCGACCGTATCGCCCGCCATGGCGCCGGTATCGGACATGGTGGTGCAGGCGGCGGTTCCGGCCAGCAAGAAAAGGCTTCCGGCGAATGCGGCGAGGGGGCGTATCGTCATGGTCGGTGCTCCGTATCGGGTGAATAAAGCGCGCGATTTGCGCAAGCTTACCCGGAAGCAACGAAAAAGGGGCCGGATTGCTCCGACCCCTTAATCATTTCAACGCTGAGCGTTGGACTTACATGCCCGAACCCGGACCGTAGGTCACTTCCACGCGGCGGTTCTGCAGCTCACGGACGCCATCGGCGGTCGGAACGCGAAGCTGCGTTTCACCGAAGGCTTCGCTGCTGATGCGGCCACCCGGGACGCCACGCGCCGTCAGGTAATCGCGAACCGAGGAGTTACGACGCTCGGCCAAGCCGATATTGTACTGCGCCGAACCCGAGGTGTCGGTGTGGCCCGCCAGCATGACCGAGGCCATGCCGCAATTGGCGTATGCCGAAACCGCGTTGTCGAGAATCGTGGCCGCTTCCGGCGTGATGTCCGACTTGTCCCAGTTGAAGAAGACGATGTACGGACCCGACTCGCACTGCGCGACCGGCGGCGGCGGCGGGGGAGGCGGCGGCGGCGGCGGCGGGGGCGGCGGCGGGGGAGGCGGCGGCGGAGCCACTACTTCCGGAGCGCCGAAGTTGTAGGTCAGCGTGCCCATCAGCGAGTGCGAACGGACATCGTCCTGGAAGGAACGACCCAGAGCGTCCGTCAGAAGGACGTTCTCGGCGGTGAACAGGCGATACTTCAGACCGACATCGATGTTTTCAGTGAGCGGAGCGCGGACGCCCGCAAGGATCTGCCAAGCGAAATCGGTATCGGAATCGTCGATCCCGGAAGGGCCGCTCTGCGCGATGCGCGCGTCGAGGCCGGTACGGGCAACGCCGACACCACCGCCGACAAAGCCCTGAAGACCGTCATCCGGACCGAAATCGGCAAGACCGTTCACCATGAACGCGAGCGAATCGATCTGGCCGCTGGCCGGATAGACGCCCGCACGAGCACGAGTTGCCGTGGCGAGGAAGCCGGTGTTGCCGACAGTGACCTGATCGATATTGGCTTCAGCGTAACGCGCTTCGGCTTCGATGCGAACCGGGCCGAAATCGTAACCGACGAAGCCGCCGGCGTCGAAGCCGTAGTCGTAGTCGATGCTGGTGACGTCGCCAGTGGCGCCGATATCGAAATCCGTGTCTTCGACGATCATCGGACCTGCTTCCACGCCGACGTACCAAGCGCCGTCACGTGCAAGGGCAGGCGATGCAAGGGCCGTAGAGGCCATCGCCATTCCTATGACGAGTTTCCGCATTATAAAATTCCCCTTATTGCGAATTTAAGCCACCGAGTGGCGGGTTATCTAACTTTTCCCCTCACGGGTGGCAAGCCGGACGTAGGCGGGAACTGTTGCAAGATAGTCGCTAAACCGCGCCAGTCCTTTACAATTCGGTCGAAATGTCCGTCTCGGTAGCTGCAAACGAGCCCTGCCTATTCAAGTTCCCTCAATTCGCGGGGAGAATACCGAGGCTGCGCAGACAGAGTAAAAGTGTTGCAATAGTGCCACGCGCTTCGATGTCGATAGTCGAACCTCCGGCGGGATCGGGGATCGATTGCGGATCGCTCCAGCCATCGCGCCAGAGCCTTATGGCGGCCTCTTCCCTGTCATAGATTCGCATTCCCTCGTAAGGCGTCTGAAAGACCCAATGGGTTTCCTGGGAGATGGCGAGGCAATTCTCCCGGCCGCTCCACTCTTCGCTTGCGGGCGCGACGACCAGATACGTGTCGCCAGCCGCATGGCTGGGAGGCGGCGCCGCACGACTTGCCAGGACCACCGGCTGCGCCAGCGCGTCGAGGCGCGCGAGGGCCTCGTTCACGAAAATCTCCTTCTGGGCCTGGCCCGGGTAGAGCAGGGGCAGCGCATGGCGCGGGGTGCGCGCATCGAGCGCGATCGGATCGGTCATCGGGAAAGTCCTTCGTTCAGCCGATCAGGCGAGGGTTTTCAGCGCGAGCGGGCGGGATCGGGCGACAGTGCCGACCTGTCGGACCCATATGACCCCGCCCGGCAAAGCTGCGGCGAGAGCGGCACGTTCGGATCCGGTGATCGTGAGCGCGGGCGTCGCGGTTTGCCACAGCGCGATCGGTGCATCGATTGGTCCCACACCGACTTCGTAAAGTTCGCTCGCTTCGACGAGGGGAATTTCGCTTCCCTCGCTCCAGCGCCAGGCGCCACGAGCCCGGCGCGTCCATTCAAGCGCCAGCCCGCCATCGGTTGCTGACGTGACGCGAGGATGGACGGGGGAGGGCGGAGCCGCACCCGAGCCGCGTGCGCGGATCGGTGCATAGACGGGATCGTCCTCCGCACTGCCGATCGCCGCGAGCCGCGTGATGGATGCGACCTGCTCTGCTTCCAGCGAAATTATCCGCTCGTCGAGCAGCGCCATCGGCGTTCCCGCTTCGTGTCCGAGGCGCGCGACATGCTCGGTTCCAAGGCGCCCGCGCAGCAATCCGGTCAAAGCCCAGCGTCGGGGACCGGTTTGCCGCGCATCCACGAACTGCACGACCTCTTCGCCAAGGATCAACCGGTTCCGGCCCAGTGCGACCGCTGCCATGCTGGTCGGAGCGAGCACCATGTCTACGCTGACCAGTTCGAGCACCAGCGGCGCTCCTGTCTCGACCATCAAGGCCGGCGATCCGCGCAGCGGCTCCACCAAAGTGCCGACCACTGCCGGCGGACCGGCGCCGGGGCCGAGAGGGACCAGCGTCCCCGCACTATCGGCGTAGAGCGCGGCGCCGGCCCAACGACCTTCGCTCGCGCTGAGCGCCACTTGGACGCTGCCGGTGTCCGGCGGCCCGTGGCCGTCCCAAGGCAATTCGAAGGCGTCGAGCAGGGTCATGCTCGCGGACCGATCGAGCGGAGCCCAGGGTACGCCATGGCTGGCGGGTGCCGACAGGTCGCTTTGCGGCAGAGAAAGGCGAGATAGTTCGATCTCCACCCCCTTCTCCCGCCACTCCCAGGCCATCACTGTCCAGATGCCGGAGCGCCCAGGAACGCGTAAGCGGGCGCCGGGGAAGATTGACGGGTCGAGTTCCGCCAGCCGGACGAAGAGGCGCGAGCGGGCTTCTGCTTCGCGGCGCTGGATCGCACGGGCGAGCTGGCGGGCGCCTTCGGCCTGGCTGGCCACGGGCAGATCGATCACGTCCTGGCCGGTGCGTTCGGGCCGAGCGATGGCCCGCTGGACGCCGGGGAGATAATCGCGCTCCACATCGTAATAGCGCACGCCCGCGAAACTGGCTGGAGGCGGTGCGACGCTTTCGCTGCGCGTTCCAGATTGCGTTCCGAATTCGCCCTCGTCCCAGCTCGCTGGGGTTCCGAGGACAGGCGCCGCTTGAGCCGAGGGCGGCGCGGCGATGCGCAATCCCTCCGCCGATGCGATCGGAACCATGGGGATGACGGTATCGAGAAATGCAAGCGTCTGGATCGGCGCCTCGCCGGTTTGGGTGAAACCTTCGACCTGCGGCAGCACCAGTTCGGGGTCGGCCGCGATGCCCGCAGCGCTCGCCAACACGCCGACCGTCGCCGAGCCCGTCCCGCTGAACACCTCGTAGCTGAGCGCCGGAAGGCGATTGCCGAAATCGGCGAGTTGGAGATCCTCGAAAACGAGATAGGCCGTGCCGCGAAAGGCAGGACACTGCGCGCCGAGCGCCGCCTGCATCAAGGGGTCCGGCAGCTGATCGCCATGGCCGAGATGCACGCGCAGGCGCCCGCCGGTCTTCAGATCGCCCGCCGCGCCGCGCAGCAGGTTCCCGTCCGCCCAGATGCGCCCGACTGTATCGATGGGATGGCAGGCGAGCGCGACGGCGAAGCTGGTGGAATAGGAATAGGTCGTCGTCTTGGGCTCGCCCTTGCCCCCGGTCGTCTCGCCATGCTCCTTGAGGTCGGTCGCCCAGATGATCGTGCCTGCCGTGCGCATTCGCCCGATATGACGCGGGATCGGCTGGCCGTAGCTCGAGGTAGTGACCTTCAGCTCGTCGAGCCGAGGCCCTTCGCGCCGGGGACTGCCGATGATCGCGCCGTCGATCTGCCGTCCGGCGAGCGCGCCGAGTGCGCCGCCGAGCGGTCCGCCGACCAGCGTGCCGACAGCGCCGAGGACCAGGGTTACCATGGTGATCTACTCCAAGGGAAGCTGCCAGGCGCGCAGGATCGGCGAGCCGGAGCCGGGTTCGGTGACGAGGGGTTGCAGGACGACCCGGCGCAGCCCGGCATGGGCATGGACGATCGTTTCGGGTCCGGTCGCGATGGCGAGGTGATGCTGGGCGGGGCCGGGCTGGAGAAGCAGGACGTCCCCTCGCTTCGGATCGCCCTCGCAAGGCATCAGTCCGGCTTTCGCTGCGAAAGGGAGAAACGGGTCGATGCCAGTATTGCGCAGGGCGTATCCCGAGGGAGCTGATACGGCCGCGCCACTGCGCGCGAGCGCCGCCGCCACCAGTCCCACGCAGTCGAGCCCATAGCGCGCATCGCGGCCGAACAGGCGGAAGGGCACGCCGACGAGGGCCTCCGCCTCCTCGGCCAGGGTCTCGCGCCGGTTCATCGCGGCATCGGATAATGCGTCAGCAAATCATTGCCCGGCAGATGCGGCTCGCCCTGGAAGTTGACGGCGTTGGCGAAGCGGGCGGCACATGTCGCCATGGTGTGATCGCATCCCTCGCGCAGCATCGCGCGATGGCCGGGCACAGTGCCGGGATCGATCGCGCGGTCGAGCACCAGCCCACTCTCATCGGCGGCGATCACGGTCGCCGAAAGGCCGGTCTGCGGCCCGTCAATCCATCGCACCTCCCCCTCGGCGAAGCGGGCAGGGTCCGCAATCGCGAAGCTGACGCGGTCCGCATCGCGATCGATCTCCGTGACGAGCGCGCGGTGCGTGAAGCGCGCGGGCGAGAGGGTGCAGCCGCGATCGCAGAAGCGGGCGCGGCATCCTGGGCTGGTGCGCGGGATGGTGTCGCGCGCCAGAACGGCTTTCGCAGAACGCAGGCGGGCGGTGAAGCTGCCGCTCTCGCGCCCGACGCTTTCGATCGTGCCGCGATAGAGGATTTCTGCCTCCCCCATTTCCCAATCGATCGCGCCCACCGCCACGCGCGCCCCGTCAAAGCGTCCGCTGGCCAGATCGCTTTCCGTGATCGCATCGTGCGACAGCGCACCTTCGATCTCGGCGGCATCGTCGGAGAAATCGACCGTGCGGCGGATCGCGGATGGGACCATGCCAGGACCAGCCCGATGGAGCAGGCCGTCCGACCAGATATCCCGATCATGCGTGGTGAAGCCGAGCGCGACACCATCGCGGCGATAGACCCGCCAGAAAGTCGCCACGGTATCGAGCGGGCGATCGAAGAAAATGCGGCTCACGCGAAGGTTTCCTCCCGCAATTCGATCAATGGGATTGACGGCGCTTCCCCGGCTGCGAAATTGAGACCGGATACGTCGATCCGGTCCTCGGCGAAGCGCACCGGCACGTCGAACAGGAAGCCCGCGCGGACGATCGCGTCCATGGGTGGCGCCGTGTCGAGGAGAATCGTGCCGCTCTCGCCCAGCGCCCATTCGCTCGTCGGAACCCCGTCGACGCTGACCAGGACCGAACCGGCGACCGGGCGCGTGATGCGGCGGACCTGCTCGTCATAGGTCTTGATCAGCGCGAATTCGGAGGCGAGGCCGTCACCCGTGGCGATGACCTGGTCGAAGGCGGTGGGAGCGCCCGTCATTCCGCGCGAACTGAAATCGAACGGATCGCGCAAACGGAACCCGCGTGCCGGGCCGTGGCGGGCACGAAAGAAGGCGATCAGCGTGCCGAGTTCCTTTTCCGAGCGTATACCCGGCCCGACATCGAAGCGCAGCCGCGCGTCGGACCACAGCGCGTTGCGCCGTTCGTGCCCCGAAGCCGTGAGGGCGACCGAGGTGGAGAATTCGGGGCTGACCGAAGCGTCCCGGCCCAGCGCGAGCGGATAGGCGACATCGTCGAAGGGCGTCATGGAAGTCTCCTCACTGTCATGGGGTCGCGGCAGCCGCGTGTATCCGTCGCGCGCGATCTGCGGCAGCGCCCAGACGTAGCGGCGGGGAACGCCACGCTCCCGCGCCTCGTCGAGCCCACGATCGATCCGCCGCCAATAGAGCTCGGCATCCTCGGCCAGCAGCACGAAGCCCGAGAGGTAATCCTGGTTCTCCAGCGGATAGCCGAGCCGCTCCTGCACCAGAGCGTAGCCCGCGCGCCGCGCGGCGGTGGCGCCATCGGTCAGCCAGTCGTAATCTTCTAACTGTAGTCGATCGAAGGCAGGATGGGCCCAGCCGACGGGAAGGTTCACGCGCTTCAATTCGGGCATTTCGGGATCGAGAATTGTCGGCGTGAAAGCGAGCAGCAGGATTTCCGCCTCGCCCCCGCCGGCATTCAGTGTCGCATCGCGGACCGTCTGGGCCAGCGCCGCCGTCGATTGCGCCAGCAGCGCGCCCGCCGCGTCGAGCCGGGCGAGCTGGTCCGCATCCATAGGCTGACGCATGTCCAGGATCGGCGCCGCGTCCGGCAAGATCGCCTCAGCCGCAGCATCGTAGAAACAGGGTTTGCGCCCCTGCGGCTGGACCCACCACCACGGCTCGCCGATCTGGAACTCGACCGGCATTTCGGCATCCAAAGCGATCCGCACGAAGGCCGAGGCGACCTGGCGCAGATAGCCCATCGCCCCGTCATGCGCGGGCGACAGCAGAGTCGATGGCGGCACCCACCCGGTCAGCGCGGGCGTTCCGTCATGGGCGCGCTGTTTCCAGTCGTTCCAGCAATGCGCGTCGAACAGTTCGTAGGACAGCGACCAGATCACGGTGAAACCGCGCGCCATGGCTTCTGCGGCGAAGGCGCGGTGCCACGCCTCGCATACGCGCGACAGCACGCCGCCCGCCAGGCTGACGTAATGGCCGCCGCCCGCCGGTTCGAGCCGAAAATAATGGCTCATCCCGACATAATGGACGATCCGGTCGCGATAGCCGAGCGCCTCGATCGTGCGCAGCAGGCGCGTGGGCGTCTGGTTGAAGCTGTCGTCATAGGCGGTGGCGATGCCCTCGCCATGGGCGGGGAGCATGACGTCGCCGATCGTCAGCATCGCGCGCTCGCCATGGCAGGCGATGTCGCTCATCTCGGCCCAGGCTTCGCTGCGCGCGAGGAGAGCCTGTGTGCTGTCAGGCACGTAGGATGCGGGCACGAGGCTGACGAACATCCGATCGATATCGGCGGGATGGACGAGTTCGCCGGGCAGGACGTAGCCCGATTGGAGGTCCGAGAAGCGCAGAGTGACTACCGCGTCCTCGGGCGTGCCGACCGCGTAATTCCACAGCCGCACATACCAGACCCGCGCCGCGCCGCTCGCATCGCGGCCTTCGATCGTCAGCGTCGGCCCGTTCGGCTGGTCGAGCGGCACGATCCCGGCGGACCGCCAGCGAAAGGTCAGCACGGTGCGCGAATAATCGCGGTCGGTCGCATAGCGCAGCAGCGGATGGTCGAGCACATCCTCGCTTGCCCAGATCAACCCCGCGATCTCGCCCTCGTGGTAGAACTCGCACTCGACGCGCAGGGCGTCGGGCGCGGTGGTGACGACGCTTGCCATCATGGGGCGGGGGAAATTGACGGTCCAGAAGCGGGGATCGAACCGCTGGATCGCGTCCTCGTCCTGCCCATCGCGACGACGGGCGAGCCAGAAGGGCATGATTTTTTGAGTCCTTTCATTGCGAACCGGCCTCCGCCGGTTCGTCCTCGGCGCTGTTCCTTCGCTTCGCTCAGGGCACCTGCGGGGCGGGCGCGTGCCCTTGCGGTCGGCTGGTCGCCGACCGATCCTGCCACGCTTTTTTGGTTCTTCTTATTCCATCACCGCTCGTCTTACGGCGCTTGCGATCTGCCTTGCCGAACGTCTGAGCGCGACCGGGCTTTCGGTTCCGCGGGCGGTGGGGAGGGCGATGTTCACGCGCACGTCACGACCGCGCGAGGCGCCCTCGCGGTTCGGTTCGACCCGGCCCGCGCTGGCGGGCACGAAGAGTTCCGGGCCCCTTTCGCCCACCAGATAGGGCCGTTCGGGCGAAACGAGACCGCCGGTCGCGCGGCCGGGGAGGCCGGTCAGCCCGGCGAGCAGGCCCGCGAGCACGCCGCCGATACCTCCTCCCGATTTCCCCCCACCGCCCAGCACGCGATCCAGCCCCAGCTGAAGCGCCTGCCCTGCGATCTGGTCGAGCGCGCCGAGCGCCACGCGCTTCAGGTCCTCGAAGCCGAGGCTGCCCTTGCGGATCGCGGACAGCAATCCGCGTTCGAGCACGTCGCCCGCGCGCGCGAAGCCATCGAGCAATTGTCCGTCGAAGCTCGCCCGCATCCGCGCGACGTCGGCAGCGAAACCGGCGGTGTCGGCGCGAATTTCAACCAATAGCGGGTCCAATTCATCATCCATGGCGATCCCTTTCGATCATGGCCGCGATCTCGGCGCGGTCGGGCGGTTCGGCAGGAGCAGCTTCATGGCCGATACAGGCGGCGAGTTCCGCCGGCGTCGCCGCCCAGAACACCGGCGGCGTCCACCCCAGCGCCCGCGCGGCGAGGCCCGACAGGCGCAGCGCCGTATCGGAAAAGCGCGTCACCCGGTGCCCTTCAGGATCTGGCTCAGAAGTATGCGCAGCGGCGCGGTGCAGCGGGCAAGGCCCAGCGCCATCACCGCCTCGCCCACCTGTTCGCGCGGGACGGCGCGATCAACAAGGCAGTGCCAGAACAAAGCCGCGATCTCTGCGAGCTTGAGTTGGCCCTCGCCTGCCCGCTCGACCAGCGCGAACAGCGGCCCCAATTCTTCCTCCGCCCGCACCAGCGCGTCGAAACTCGGGCGCAACAGGCAGGCACGACCGGCGACGAGTATCGAAGCTTCGCCGCGTAATTTGTTCGCGCTACCGCCTTCGGCTGCTTGAGCGCGGGGAGTCTCTTCCGCGCTACCGCCTTCGGCTGCTTGAGCGCGGGGAGTCTCTTCCGCGCTACCGCCTTCGGCTGCTTGAGCGCGGGGAGTCCCTTCTGCGCTACCGCCTTTGGCTGCTTGAGCGCGGGTCACGACGGCACCACCGCACCGCTGCTTTCCAGCTGCATCGCATAGGTCCGCTCGCCGTTGAAATCGCCCGAATAATCGAGCCGCTGGACGAGGAATTGCCCGCGCATCTTCGCCCCGTCCTCGAAGCTCAGCTCGTACTGGTCGAGCGTTCCTGCGAGGGCATGAGTACGGACCCGCGCTTCGGCGTCCGAGCCGAGGAAGATCCCGCTCGCCGAAACCGAGACCGAGCGCGTGCCCGCGCCAGACAACAGCTCGCGCCATCCGCCCGAACCCTTATGCGTGACGACCACGGTGTCGCCGTTGACACTCATCTGCGTGGTGCGCAGCCCCGCGACGGTTTCGTAGGCGGGCGTGGGGGCGCCATCGCCGATCTTGAGAAGGAAGGCGGCGCCTTTCTGGACGGTCATGAGTAGATCTCCTTTTCTTGATTTCCGCACGCCATCCGGCGTGCGATGTCCTCGCGCCTGACGGCGCTGCGGGCGGGCGGTCGCCCTTGCAGGCCTGCGGCCCGTGCTCCGCCGCCAGGCCTCAAGGCCGGGAATGGACCGGTCGGCGACCAGCCGACTGCAAGCGCACGCGCGCGCACCGCAGGTGCCCGACCGAAGGGAAGAACAGCACCGAGGACGAACCCGCGGAGGCGGGTTCGAAACACTAAAACTCTCCAAGTAATCGAAACCGGTACTCGATCAGCACAGCTCTCAATCCCTTTGCTCGCCGTTCGGCGCGGCTTCTGAGGAACTGGGTTGCGACCAGGCGATAGCCTTGCTGGACCGGCGCCATCGTCGCGATACGGCGTTCGATCAGCGCCACCGTCTCGGCAGTCGTCGCCCCGTCGTCGTTGCGATCGACCAGTTCGAGCGCCACGCGAACCTCGCGGCCGGCAAAGGTCTTGCCGCTCCAATCGGCGGCCGCGCTCGCCGCTATGCCGAGCCAGGGCGGACTCGAGGCGGCGGGGCTTTCCTCCTCGATGGCGTTGAGCCGGGATGCGAGGGCAGGATCGGCGCGCAGCCAGGCGATCAGGTGAGTGCGGAACAGGGCTTCCATGGTACGGCTCTCAATTCGCGAACAGGGGCCAGAGATACGGCGCGGAACGCCAGCGATCGGCGTTTCTGACGGCGCTTCTGGGGGCGCTTCGGCTGGCGCGGCGCCGGGTGCGGGCGATGCGTTCGGCGCGCGCCATCAGGGACGCGGCGAGACGGTCGAACACAATCCCGCTCACAGGCGCATCGTGCGATAAGGGCGCCACAGGGCCGCGACCGCTGCGGGCGGCGGACGGTCGGCGGCGCCGTCCCGCTCGCGATAGAGCCAGGCGGCGAAGCGCACGATCCCCTCGGCGAGCGCGGTCGGAAGCGCGTTCCAGTCCTGCGACCATTCGGCGGGTGGCTCTTCCAACGAGACGAAGCGGAGGCAGGTCTCGTATCCGGCCGCCAGCAGACGCAGCAGCAGCGCATCCTCGCGCGGACCCGCGATCGCGAGCCACTCCTTCAGCGCAGCGAGCGGCGCGCCCGACAGATCGGGCACGACGATAGGGGTCGGCATGGGCGGGTCCTTGAAAAAGGGGAGAAGGGTGGGGGAGGACAGGGGTTCTTCCTCCCCCAAAGGAAGCGCGGCTGGGGAGACTATCCGAGCCGAAGGCGAGGCAAGCGCGACTGCGCGCCCGCAGCGCCGTCAGGCGCGAGGATAGCCAAGGCCGCGGACGCGGCCGCCGGCGCTTGAGGCGAAAAAATTACGCCTCGATCTTCAACAGCTTGATCGCGTTACCGTCGAGCACCTGTCCGCCCACGCGCTTGGTGGCGTAGAAGTGGACGAAGGGCTTGTTGGTGAAGGGATCGCGCAGGATCTGGGTCGCGCTGCGTTCCGCGATCAGATAGCCGTGGCGGAAATTGCCGAAGGCGATCGGATAGTCGCCCGCCGCCACGTCCGGCATGTCCTCCGCCTCGATCACCGGATAGCCGAGCAGGCGATCGGGCTGGCCTTCCACGAGGCCGGGCTGCCACAGGAAGGCGCCGTCCGCCGTCTTCACCTTGCGCACCTCGGCCAGCGTCGCCGAATTCATCACGAAGCTCGCACCCTGGCGATGCCCCGCCTTCAGCGTATGGACGAGGTCGATCAGGCGCAATTCGGGCGACCCGCCGAGGCCCGCCGCATCGCCGCTCCCGATATATTGGAGCGATCCGAAGCTGCGCACGCCGTCCGCCGCCGTGGTGGCAGGGGCGGTGAGGAAGCCTTCGGGCTGGTTGTTCCCGCTCCCGTTGACAAAGGCGGCGCCTTCGGCCCGGGCGAATTCCACCGCGATCTCGCTCGCCAGCCATGCTTCGAGGTCGAAGCCGACATCGTCGACCATGGCCTGAGAGGCCGCCGGATTGGCATAGAGTTCGCCGGTCGGCGGGGCGATCTCGTGGAAATCGGGCGTGGCGGTGCCGGGCCGTGCGGTGGTCTCGCTGACCCAGCCGCTGGCGGTGCCGCCGGTGGTCACGAGCTTGCGATAGCCCGCGCTGCCGGTCTGGACCACCTGCGCGATCGCGCGGATCGGGCTGATCTCGGTCAGGGCGCGGGCGATGGCGGCGTCGATCTGTCGCGGCACGGCATAGCCGCCATCGGACGGCACGGCGCCGCTGATCGACTTGATCTCATGCGCGGCGCCCCGGCGCAGATAACCGTCGACGAAGCCCTTCACTTCCGGGGCGGTTTCCTGGCCCGAGGGGGCGAGGGCGGGGCGAGCGGCGGCGCGGGAGATGCGATCGACGCGGGCCTTCACCTCCTCGACATCGGTCCTGAGCGCGGTCACCTCGGCCTCGGTCCGGTCCTGCCGCGCGACGATGTCGAAGCTGACTTCTGCGATGTCGGGGGCGGGAGCGGGGCTCGTGTCGGGAGTGGTGGTCGGGAAGTCCATATAAGGTCCTTTCGTGTGGAAATCGGGAATTTTTATGTTTCGAACCGGCCTCCGCCGGTTCGTCCTCGGTGCTAATCCTCCCTTCGGTCGGGCACCTGCGGGCGCGCGGTCGCGCTTGCGGTCGGCTGGTCGCCGCCCGTTCCTGGCCGAACCCGTTGGTGTGGTGGCGGAGCTCGGACCCGAAAGGGTCCGCAAGGGCGACCGCCCGTCCGCAGCGCCGCCAGGCGCGAGGAAATCGCGCGCCGGATGGCGTGCGGAAAAATCAAAACCGCTCGGACCCGTCAGGCGCGAGGATTTCGCGCGCCGAAGGCGTGCGGAAAACAAACCTAAATCAAGAGATGCACCCGCGCCCCGTGCTGGAGCGGATGCGTCACCACGCTCACCTCGAACAGGTCGATCTCGGCAAGCTCGCGCCCCTCGGGCGTGTGACGGAAGGCGCGGTCACGGTAGCCGAAGCTGAGCCCGCTGACCTTGTGGGCGCGCAGCATCCGTCCCGCGCGGCCCATCGGATTGTCGATCGTCGCGATCACGCGCAGGCCGCGCGCATCCTCACCCGCAGTCTCGACCCAGCCGATGCGCTGTTCGGGATGGTGCTGCCAATAGAGCGGGTAGGGCGTGCGCCGCGCGCGCAGCGTCTCGCGGAACGCGCCAGGCAAGATGGTGTCGCGGCCCGCATCCGCCACGCCGAACAGCGCCGCGTATCCGGCGATCCTCAGCGCGTTCATCGCACCATCTCCCCGACGCCCAGCCTCACCGCGATGCCCACCAGCAGCAGCGCGAAGACGCCGCGCACCAGCCAGTCGACCGCCGCCTTCCACGCGCTCGCCTTGGCATCGCGCCAGGCGGACAGGAGCTCGCGCAATTCGTCGATATCGCCCGACGCCTTGTCGTCGCCGAGGCCCAGCCGGGCGAGCGCTCGGGCCGCGCCCAATTCGCTGGCTTCCTCGATCAGCGCGCGCAGAGTGACGAGCTCGCCGCCCTCCGCCGCTGCCTGCGCGACCAGGCGCGCGATCATGTCCTCGCGGCTCATGCGCGTGTCTCCAGTCCCAGCAATTCGCGTTTCTCGTCGTCCGACAGGAAATCCGCCCCGCCGATTTGCGACCACATCTTCTCGCGGTCCTCGGCAAGGGCGGGCACCTGGTCGAGATCGACCCGCAGGCTCGCATTGCCGAACCACGGCTCCAGCCCCTGGACGAGGCCGTCGAGAACGCGCTTCGCCAGCGGCAGCAAAGTCAGGCGCCACAGGGCGCGATTGGCCTCGCGGTAATTGGAATAAGTGTTGTCGCCGGGCAGGCCCAACAGCATCGGCGGCACCCCGAAGGCGAGCGCGATGTCGCGCGCCGCGCCCGCCTTGAGGGCCGCGAAATCCATGTCCGCCGGGCTCAGCGACATGCTCTGCCAGCTGAGCCCCCCTTCGAGCAGCATCGGCCGCCCGGCATTGCCCGCGCCCTGAAAGGCCTGCGCGAGTTCGCCTTTCAACCGCTCGAACTGGTCGGCGGTGAGGCCCGCCCCATCGCCGGTGTCGTAGACGAGCGCGCCCGAAGGCCGTGCGGCGTTCGTCAGCAGCGCGCGGTTCCATTCGCTCGCCGCATTATGCACCGCGACCGCACCGTGCGCGGCGGCGAGGCAGCCCGCGCCGTAATGATCGTCGGCAGGGTGGAAGCCTTTCAAATGGACGATTTCGGGCCACCCGTCCGCATCGGCCAGCGCGAGATCGATCGCCTGCTCGCCGACGCGGTAGCGATAGAGCGCGGGCCAGCCATCCGCGCCCGCCACCACCTCGACCCGCTCGGGCCTCAACGGATGGAGATCGACCGGATCGCCCGCCGCATCCTTCACCACCTGGAGATAGGCATTGCCATGCAACAAGAGCTGCGCGGCGACCGTCTCCAGCAAGGGCTGCGACCCGCAGGCGCAGTGGACGAGGCGTTCGAGCGCGGACGTGTCGCAGACGAGCGGCGCGCCGCCGATCCCTTCCGCCACGATCCTGACGCTGCGCTGCGCCACCGGATTGGCGAGATAGGCCTCGCGGATGGCGGCGGGGTAATCGAAGCCGGGCCGGGAGGGGGAGGTGTCGAACACTGTGCTCCAGGGCGCGACGAAGCTGCCCGCGACAGGCACGCGAACATCGCCCCCGCCCTTGAAGGCGGAGACGAGGGTGGTGAGGAAGGACATGGGGGTCTCCGTGGTGGCGGATATCTAGGTCGGGGCCGCGCGCCCGATTTGGGGCGGATTAAGTCGGATCGTCATCCCCGCGAAGGCGGGGATCCAGTCAGCGCAAGGGTTCGAAACCGAGATCGACCGCAAGGTCTCGCCAATCGGCGTTGGTTTCTTCGATCAGCCTGAGTTTCCACGCACGGTTCCATTTCTTGAGACGCTTTTCGCGGATGATCGCATTCTCCATCGTCGCGTGCGGTTCGAACCAGACTAGCGTCTTCGTGCGGTACTTTGCGCTGAAGCCGCGAAGCGTCCCTGTCCGATGCTGCGCGACCCGCTGCATCAAGTTCGATGTGACGCCGATATAGAGTGTGCCGTTGCGCGCGGAGGCCATGATGTAGACCATCGGTGAAATCTCGCGCTTCATCTCGGCGTTGCTCCTGGATTCCCGCCTTCGCGGGAATGACGACTATTTGTCGGTCCCTTATGTCATTCCCGCGAAGGCGGGAATCCAAGTCGTCCGGCGCGGATGTCACAACCCCCGCACCCGCGGCTCCCCGCCGCCCTTCTTCAGCACCAGTTCCGTCAGCGCCCAGACCAGCGCGTCGGCGCGGTCGGGGGAGCGGCCGGGGCCTTCGTAGGCGCCGCCTGCCAGCAACCCGCACATCTGGTCCTCCAGTTTTGCGAACAGGCCGACATGGCGCACGCGGCCCCGTTCGTAGAGCGCGGCGACGGGTTCGGCGCGGGCGGCCTTGCCACGGCTCGCATGGACCAGCGTGATCGGCAGCGAGACATCCGCCGCGCGCAACACGCTTTCGACCATCGCGCCGCCCTGATTGGCTTCGGCGATCACGCGATCGGCGCTGCAATATTCGGCGGCGCGGGCGACCGCACGGGCCCAGCGTTCGGGGCTGGCGCGCTCCACCGACATGTCGGCGAGCACGCGGGCGATAGCGTCTTCGCCCATCGCGCAGACGATGATCCCGCAGGCATCGCCCTTGGCCGAGGCGGGCGGATCGACGCCGATCACGATGCGCGTGGATGCGGCGCTCGGCGCGCTCTCGCGGCAGGTCTCGATCAGCGCGCGGTTCCACAAGGCGCCTTCGCTGGCTTCGACCATTTCGCCGTCCAGTTCCTGCCGCCCGAAGCCGCTTTGCGAAAACTGTTCGATCATGCTGGCGAAATAATCGGCGGGCAGGATCTCGCGATTGTCGACTGTCTTTCCGCGCGCCACCACGACCTTGCCGCGCTTCGCATCGGCGAGCAGCAGGCGCATCAGCGGCGCATTGCGCGGGGTCGTCGTGGCGAGGACGCGCGGTGTCGTGCCGAGGCGCATGGTGAGCTGGAGATTGTTCCAGCTCGTCATGGCCCGATCGCTCGCATTATCCCATTTGGCGATCTCGTCGCACCAGGCATGGCTGTGCTGGGGGCCCCGCAGGCTTTCCGGTTCGGCGGCCGAATAGAGGAAGGCCTGCGCCCCGTTCTCCCAGGTCAGCCGTTTCAGGCTCGGCTCGAAGACGGGGGCGAGAGCGCCGGGCGCGGCGGCCAATACGCCGCTATCGCCCTCCACCATAACGGAGCGGACCTCGGCGAGGCTCGCGCCGACAAGCGCGATGCGCGCCGCGCCGTCATTGCGCGCCACATCCCTTATCCATTCGGCGCCCGCACGGGTCTTGCCGAAGCCGCGCCCGGCACAGATCAGCCAGGTGCGCCAGATATCCTTGGCCCGGTCCTGCGGCGGCAATTGCTCGTCGCGCGCCCAGCCTTCCCAGTAATAGCTACCCAGAGCAGCCAGTTCGTGCGGGGCAAGCTCGGCGGCAAGCGTCTCGCGATTTGCCGCGCCGTTCGCATCCATCCGCCGCAGCCACGATCCGCGCGACAGCTCGCGCCTATTTCGCGCCATCGCGATCCTCCGTTCGGTCCGTTCCGGTTTTCAGTGCCTTCGCAGCCTTGCGAGTCTCGGCCCGTGCCTTGGCGATCGCCTTGTCGCCTGCCTTTCTCTGGACGCGCAGGGCGTCGATCTTGGCGTTGATCGCGGCGATCGTGGTGACTTCGCCCGCCAGCGTGCGGCGCCCCTTCTCGCGCGCCACCGCCTCGCGATGCGCGGTCAGGCAGCGCAGCGCGCCCGCCGTGTCGAATTTGCGTTTCGCGTCTTTCGCCTCGCTCGTCTCGCCGTGGCGGAGATGTTCGAGCAGCTGCATTTCGAGATTGTCGTATCCCTCGCACAGCGCCTCGAACCAGCGCCGGGCGAACTCCGGGTCCTCGCGCCTCGTCTTGTAGACCCAGCTGAGGCTGATCTCCGCCGCGTCGGCCGCAGCGCTGATGTTCGACGTTTCGCCCAATGCAGCGATGAACCGGTCGCGCCAATTCCTCGGCGCGCCGGTCCTGAAGCGCTTTCCTTTCATATGTCCCGTCCCGATTGTCTGGCGAGCGTGCGGCACGAAAAAGGGCGGTGCCGTTTCCGGCCCGCCCGTTTCAGTCCATCCCGCCATTGCGGCGGCGAATCACACTATCGCGATGTTCCTTTTCTCTAACCAAGGATCGTCACGATGTCAAGGATAAAACACCAAATAGGTTAAATAGGCTTCGCTTGCCGCCATGGCGTGGTTCCTTTACAGGCGCGCGAACCCTCGCTTTCCGGATGACATCTCCATGCTGATGAAGCCTCTGCGCGGTCTCTACGAATGGACCATGGCCAAGGCCGCGCATCCCCACGCCGTGTGGTGGCTGGCGCTGTTCTGCTTCGTCGAGGCGAGCTTTTTTCCGATCCCGCCCCATCCGCTGCTCGGGCTGATGTGTCTCGCGGAACCGAAAAAGGCGATCCGCTTCGGCACCATCGCGACTCTGTCCTCGGTCGCGGGCGGGCTGCTCGGCTATGCGATCGGGTGGGGCTTGTGGGACAGCGTGGGCGCGCAATTGATCGCGCTGCTGGGGATGACCGACAGCTTCCCGGTCGCGGCGTGCTATCTGCGCGAATTCGATTTCGAAGCGATCCTGATCGCGGGCGCGACCCCGGTGCCGTTCAAGCTGCTGACCATCGCATCGGGCTTCGTCGGCATGAACCTCGTGACGTTTATCCTTGCCAGCATCGTCGGCCGCGGCATGATCTTCTTCACCGTCGGCGTGCTGTTCCGCGTGTTCGGCGCCCCGATCAAGCGCTTCATCGACAAATATCTCGGCCTGGTCACGATCGCTTTCGTCGCTCTGATCGTGGGCGGCGTACTGCTGCTGACGATGGTCGGCAGCGGCGAGGAAGACCCGGCGGACGCCTGCTCGGGCGCGACCTATGAAAGCTTGGGGCTTTGACCACCGCGCCGTTCGAGCCCGACCTTGCAAGGCGGCTCGCAGCCGAAGCGATCGGAAGCTTTTTCCTCTTCGCGGGCGTGCTGGGCTCGGGCGTCATGGCGGAGGCGCTCAGTGGCGGAAACGTGGCCATCGCGCTGCTTGCCAATACGATCGCGACCGGTGCGATCCTTTATGTCCTCATCGCGATGCTCGGCCCCTATTCGGGGGCGCATTTCAATCCGGCGGTGACGCTGGCTTTCGCGATCCGGCGGGAATTCCGGTGGAAGGACGCGCTGCCTTACGTAGGCGTCCAATTGATCGGCGGCATCCTCGGCGCCTTTGCCGTCCATCTGATGTTCGACCTGCCGATCCTGCAATTTTCGACCAAGGCGCGAACGGGGATCGGCATGCTCGCGGGCGAGGCGATCGCCAGCTTCGGTCTGGTCTTCACGATCCTCGTCACTCTGCGCCGCCTTCCCGCATCGGTCCCGGCGAGCGTGGCGCTGTACATCGCCGCCGCCTATTGGTTCACCTCGTCGACGAGTTTCGCCAATCCGGCGATCACGATCGTGCGCAGTCTCAGCAACACGTTCGCCGGAATCGCCCCGATGGACGTTCCGGGCTTCATCGCCGCGCAGATCGTGGGCACGCTGTTGGCGGTTTTGGTGGGCGGATGGCTTACCGCCGATCCGCCCCCAATCTTAGGTGAGAGCGACCTCAGCCGGTAAATTCGGTTTCCAGCGTGATTTCGCAGGTCAGAAGCTTGGAAATCGGGCAGCCCTTCTTGGCTTCGCCCGCCAGTTCCTCGAACTTCGCCTTGTCGAGGCCGGGGACATTGCCCTTGAGGTGCAGGGCCGACTTGGTCACGCTGAACCCGTCGCCGTCCTTTTCGAGGCTGACCTTCGCTTCGGTTTCCAGCGTGCCGTCCTCGTGCCCGGCATCGGCCAGCTTGAAGGCCAGCGCCATGGTGAAGCAGCTGGCATGGGCCGCCGCGATCAGTTCCTCGGGATTGGTGCCCGCACCGTCTTCGAACCGCGTGTTGAAGCCATAGGGCTGATCGGACAGCGCGCCCGATTCGCTCGACACATGGCCCTTGCCCGATTTGCCGAGGCCTTCGTATTTCGCACTGCCGGATTTGATGATGGTCATTAGTTTCTCCTTACCGGAGAGATATGACTGAACACGCGGCTGCGTTCCCAATCAGCCCCCGTTTTCGACGCTGAATATCTCGCCGTCGCCATCCAGAATGAAGAGAGTTCCACGTGGGCTCGCTAAAAACGCGACCGGGGAATCGATCGTCCCGATGTCGGGAACGAAATCCTCTGTCCGCCGCTCGATCGCGCCGATCGTTACCGGAAGCGATCCTGCGAGTAACGAGAGGGGAAAGCTGAAGATGGAACCGTTTCGGTCACCAGCGACCACTTGGTCGAATAGGCTCGTGATTGGACCGGAATATTCTGCAAGGCCGGTCAGGCCGCGGCTTTCGCGGGCGGTTGTCCCCCTCGGAAGGACGGCCCGCGGAGGTGGCTGTTTGGACAGGTCCAACCCAGTCGGTCGTCCTGGCATGGTGCCTTCGAAGAAAGGCCATCCAAAGTTCGGCTCGCTTACCACGCTCACTTCGTTGATTTCGTCCATTAGCGACGCCCCGCGATCCGAAAACCAAACCAACCCGCGAACGGGCGCCGATCCGCCGGGTTCGCGAATGCCCTTGCCCACTCGCAAGGCGAAGAAGAAGTTCGCCCTAGCCCCGGCATATGGATCGGGATTAGCCTTGATACGGAAGAGCTTGCCGAACCCGCTCGCATCGTTTTGCGCAAGATCGCCAAAGGGGTCACCAATGGCGGCAAACAATTCGCCTGTGTTGGGATCCGCTGAAAGGGCTCCCGTGACGGTCTGGGCGCCGGTCTCGGTCAACCCTACTATATCGACGTAGCTGGAGTTTAAGCGGCGTATCTGCACGCGTCCATCGGCAAGCTGGTAAAGAATGAAGGTGCCGCGATAGACATTTGCCGCAGGTGCGAAGCCCCGCTCCACGCCGAGAAGGCGCACATCGTCGAACCCCAAAGGCGCGCTCAAGAGGCTTCGCGTGCCAGTAGTGGGATCGAATCTATAGACGGATGTGTCACGCTCTCCGATCAGCAGCGTGCTCCCGTCCGCATCGAACGCCATATCGACCGGTGCGTTGAACTGCGTGGCGATCCGGCGGACCCTGATGCCTTCGCGGCTGTTGGTCACTGTCACGGAGATCGCCAGATTGGCGGTTCCGCCCTTTCCGTCCGCTGCCTGCAGGGTCAGCCGGTAGACGTTATCCTGATCTGCATCTTTCGGCAGATCGTAATTGGGCGGAGGCGCAAAGGCGAGCGCGCCATTCGCGCTGAGAGTGAAGAAACCGGCATCCCCACCTTCTACCCGCGCAAAGGTCAGCGCGTCGCCGTCCGCATCGCTGGCGGTCGCGGTATAAATCGTACCGCTGGTATTTTCGATTACGGAAACAGAATTACCGGACGTGAATGTCGGAGCCGCATTGGGGGACGTGACGACTGAGCCGCCACCGCCATTTCCGCCGCTAGTCCCACCGCCGCCACATGACGCTAGCGCCAGTATTGCCACCGCCGCCGAAGAAATGCGCGCAAGACCGCGCGATGTCACCGCAAACATGTAAATTCCGACCCCCAAGAAAACCCGCCGATAAATCCCTCGAGCGATCTATAGCGGAATTTTGATGTGGGCAATGCAGCCTAATTTCGGGCCGACGAAAACAGCGATCGGTTCATGCCCTGATGTGATCGGATTTCGACGCCTTAGATGATCCCGACCGCCTTGCCCGCCTTCTCGAAGATCGCGAGGATCTGCTCGACCTCCTCGCTCGAATGTTCGGCGCAGAGCGAGCAGCGCAGCAGGGTCATGTTGGCAGGCGTTGCGGGTGGGCGGGCGAGATTGACGTAGAGGCCGTTCTCGATCAGCGCCTCCCACATCGCCGCGCCCTGTTCGAGATCGGGCATGATGACCGCGATGATCGCGCTCTGCGGCTCTTCGGTCCCCAGCTCGAAGCCGAGATCCCGCAGGCCCTTGTGCAGGGTGCGGGAATTTTCCCAGAGATGCGCGCGCTTGTTCGATCCGTGCATGAGCTTGCGGATCGAGGTCGCCGCGGTGGCGACCACGCTCGGCGGGAGACTGGCGGTGAAGACGTAGGGGCGGCAGACCAGCCGCATGATCTCGAACTTGGGGTGGTTGGAGACGCAGAAGCCGCCCACCGTGCCCACGCTCTTCGAGAACGTGCCGATCACGAAATCTACCTCGTCGAGCACGCCCTGATCCTCGGCCACGCCGCGCCCGTTCTCTCCGATGAAGCCCATCGAATGCGCCTCGTCGACGAGGACCATCGCGCCGTGTTCCTTGGCGATGCGGATCATCTCCTTTAGCGGCGCGGTATCGCCCAGCATCGAATAGACCCCTTCGAGCACCACGAGGATACCCGCACCTTCGGGAATGCGCTTCAGGCGCTTTTCCATCGCTTCGACATCGTTGTGCTTGAAGGGCACGATTTCGGCCTTGCCCATCGCGCAGCCGTCCCAGATGCTGGCGTGGCTATCGATGTCGAGCACGACGTAATCGCCCTTGCCCGCGATCGTACTGATGATGCCGAGATTGGCCTGGTATCCAGTGGAAAAGACCATTGCGTGGTCCATCCCGTAAAATTCGCGCAGCGCCTCCTCGCACTCCTTGTGGCCCTGATAGGTGCCGTTGAGGACGCGACTGCCGGTGGTGCCCGACCCGAAATCGGCGAGCGCCTGCTTGCCCGCCTCGATCACGTCGGGATCGAAGGTCATGCCCATGTAATTGTAGGTGCCGAGCAGGATCGTCTCGCGCCCGTTGCAGATCGCGCGGGTGGGGGACAGCACCTGCTCCATGACGAGGTTGAACGGATCCTCCCGCCCCTGCGACAGCAACCCTTCGCGCATGGCGATGATGTCGTCGAACTTTGAGAACAGGTCCGTCTCCCCGCCTTCCGGTGTTTCGGGACGGTCGGGCTGGGCGATGCCTTCGCTCATGACCGGATCAATCCCTGCCGGCCTGAAGCTTGTGGACCGCATCGACCAACTGGCCGTAGGTCTCGATCTCGGCCTGCTGGTTCATCGAGATGATGATGTCGAATTCGTCCTCGATCGCGGCGACGAAATCCATCACCGTCAGGCTGTCGAATTCGAGATCGTTGGCGAATGTCGTGTCGTCGGTGATTGTCACGCCCTTCTTGTTGAAGGGTTCGATCAGCGTGCGGATGCGGGTGTCGATTTCGGCGCGGTCCATGAAAAAGGTCCAGTTCGATAAGAGGGCGCGAAGGGTCGCGTCGGTTGCGGCGGGACAAGCGCAAGGCTGCGGGACTTGTCAAGCGCGCTCGCATGGTGCGCCACGGCAAACGGTTGAAATCGCTTGCCGCTCGATCGCCCTTGTGTCGATCACTCGCTCAGCAGAGTGCGGACCGCCGCCATGAAGGGGCCGATCGAAACCGGCTTGGAAAGATAGTCGCTGGCGCCCGCGTCGCGGATCCGCTCCTCGTCGCCCTTGCCGGCATAGGCGGTGACGGCGAGGATCGGCGTCGCGGCAAGCCGCGCATCGGCTTTCAGCCCCGCGATCAGCTCGACGCCGGATACGTTGGGGAGCTGGATATCCATGATGACGAGGTCGGGCTGGAACTTCGCCGCCGTGGAGAGCACGTTCTGCCCATCGGCGACCGGCACCACCTCGTGCCCGTTCACTTTCAGCACGTCGCAGAAGAGTTTCCGGTTGAGATCGTTGTCCTCGACAACCATTATCCGCTTGGCCACGGCTGAGCTCCTATCCGAAGCCGCCCCTAGAGATTTCCCCGGAGACTGACAATTCTTCGCAATTCGCCTTCCCCCGCTGCCGGTCTCGCCGATGGCGCGACCTCCGAAGACCGCGCCAGCGCGCTTGCTCTTGCTGCGCTCGGCTGGGCGCTGGAGGATGCGCGCCGGGCGGAGCGGCTGCTGGACCTGACCGGGCTAACGGCCGATGAATTGCGCACCGGCCTCGGCGATCCGCGCGTGCTGGGCGCGGTGCTCGATTTTCTCGCCAATCACGAACCCGACCTGATCGCCTGCGCCGAGGCGCTCGAAACCGAGCCCGAGGCGCTGCTCCACGCTGCACGAGTTTTGAATTCATGAGCCGCCCTCTGATCATTTCCGATTGCGACGAAGTGCTGCTGCACATGGTCGCCCATTTCCGCGACTGGCTGGGCGAGGAGCACAAAATCGATTTCGCCATGGACGGCGATTTCGGCAATGCCCTGACCCGCCGCGAAACGGGCGACGTCGTCGCGCAGGAAGAGGTCTGGGCGCTGCTCAACGGGTTCTTCGATACCGAGATGGACAGCCAGCAGCCGATCGAAGGCGCGCTCGATGCGATCGACACGCTGTCGAAAGATGCGGACGTGGTGATCCTCACCAATCTGCTCGACAAACGGCAGGACCGCCGCAAGGCGCAATTGCTCGCCCACGGGCTCGATGCGAGGGTTTTCACCAATCAGGGGCCCAAGGGCCCGGCGCTGCGCCGCATCGTCGACGAATACCAGCCCAGCCGCACCATCTTCATCGACGATCTGCCCCAGCATCACCAGTCCGCGCGCGAGACCTTCGGCAAGGACATCACCACGCTGCATCTCGTCGGCGAACCGCTGATCGCGCCGCATATTGCCTGTGCGCACAAGGCCGGACATGCCGATGCCCGGATCGACGACTGGGCCAGCGCATTGCCCTGGTTGAAGGATCAACTTGAAAAGGAACCCGCATGACAATCGCCAATCGCCTGAAGGAACTCGGCATCACCTTGCCCAAGGCCGCGGCCCCCGTGGCGAGCTATCAGCCGCTCGTGGTCCAAGGGGATCAGTGCTATCTTTCCGGGCAATTGCCTTTCATCGATGGCGAGCTGGTAACGGGGAAGCTGGGCGCCGATGTCGAGCTTGAACGCGGCCAGCAGGCGGCGCGCGCCTGCGGGCTGATGATCCTCGCGCAGCTCGAAGCGCACGATTTGCTCGAACGCGTCGAGCGCGTGGTCAAGCTGGGCGGCTTCGTCGCCAGCGTGCCCGATTTCACCGACCAGCCCAAGGTGGTGAACGGCGCATCCGACCTGATGGCGGAAGTTTTCGGCGAAAAGGGCAAGCACGCCCGCAGTGCGGTCGGCGTGCCCGTCCTGCCGCTGAACGCGGCGGTCGAAGTGGATGCGGTCCTTGCTCTTTCGGGCGCTTGACCGGCTGCTGGCCCGCGCGCCCGATCCGGCCCGCGTGGCGTGGATCGGGCAGGGGACCTACGCGCATCGCGGGCTGCACAAGCCCGGCGTGCCCGAAAACTCGCTGGCGGCCTTCGCGGGGGCGATTGCGGCGGGATACGGGATCGAGTGCGACATCCAGCGCAGTCGCGATGGCGAGGCGATGCTGCTGCACGATTGGGAACTGGAGCGGCTGACCGGTATGGCCGGGCCGATCGCCGCGCATTCCGCGGAGGAACTCGCGCAGATCGCCTATCTCGACAGCGAACACCGGATCGCGCGCCTGTCCGACCTTCTCGAACTGGTCGCGGGCCAGGTGCCGATCCTGATCGAGATCAAATCGCGCGCCCGCTACAACGTCGCCAAGACCTGCCGCGCGGTGCGCACCGCGCTGGAGGGGTATTCCGGCCCCCATGCGGTGATGAGCTTCGATCCGCGCGTCGCGCGCTGGTTCCGCGCCCATACGCCGCGCACGCTGGTCGGCCTCGTTGTCAAGGAAACCGAGGACGGCTCGACCCCGCATCGCTGGCAGCGCCATGTCGCCTTCTGGACCGCGCGGCCCGATTTCGTCGCCTACGACATCCGCGCGCTGCCCAATCGCTTCGCGACCGATCTGCGCGCGCGGGGATTTCCGCTGCCGAGCTGGACGGTGGACACGCCGCACAAGGCGGAGCGCGCCGCCGAACACGCCGATGCTGCGATCGCGGAGGGTAACGGCTTCTCCTCACTGGACGAAGAACCGCGCGCGGCATGAGCGATCTGGTCGCCAAACTGGGCGGATCGGTCGGCGCGTTCCCGCAAGCTGAATGGGACGCGCTGACGGGCGGCAATCCCTTCGTCAGCCACGCCTTCCTGACCGCGCTCGAGGACTCGGGCAGCGTGGGTCCGGGCACCGGCTGGCAGAGCGCGCCGATCGTGATCGAGGACGCCGAAGGCCGTTTGCGCGGCGCGCTTCCCGCCTATCTCAAGGGCCACAGCCAGGGCGAATACGTCTTCGATCACGCCTGGGCCGACGCCTATGAGCGCGCGGGCGGGCAGTATTACCCTAAATTGCAGATCGCCGCGCCTTTCACCCCCGCCACCGGGCCGCGCCTGTTGATTTCGGACGAGAGCCTCGCGCGCCCGCTGGTCTCGGCTGCCGAGCAATTATGCGCGCAGAACGGTTTTTCGTCCGCCCATGCGACGTTCGTGGAACCGGGGCAGGTCGAGCTGTTCGAACGGGCGGGTTGGATGACCCGGCGCGACATCCAGTATCACTGGCGCAATCGCGGGTACGACGATTTCGACGGATTCCTGGGCGAACTCGCCTCGCGCAAGCGCCGCGCGTTAAGGAAGGAGCGCGCGGCGGCGCAGGCCGAGGTGCGGATCGAGCGGCTGCGCGGCGACGCGATCCGGCCCGAACACTGGGACGCGTTCTGGATATTCTATCAGGATACCGGCGCGCGCAAATGGGGATCGCCCTATCTGACGCGCGAAGCCTTCGATCTGTTTTCCGAACGCATGGGCGATGCGCTGCTGCTGATCCTCGCCTTCGATGGCGACGAGCCGATCGCGGGCGCGCTCAATTTCATCGGCCCGGAAGCCTTGTATGGCCGCTATTGGGGCTGCACGCGGGACGTGCGCTTCCTGCATTTCGAACTGTGCTATTATCAGGCGATCGACGCGGCGATCGAATTGGGCCTCGCCCGCGTCGAGGCGGGGGCGCAGGGCGGCCACAAATTGGCGCGTGGCTATGAACCGGTCGAGACGATCTCCGCCCACTGGATCGCCGATCCCGGCTTTTCCGCGGCGGTGAAGGATTTCCTCGAACGCGAACGCCAGGGCGTCGCCGTCGAGAAGATGCATCTGGAAGAGCTGACGCCCTTCAGGAAAGGGTAGGCCCGAAACCCCTGAGATTCAGGCTGAAATCAGGCCGCGCGGCGTTCGATCGCGAGCCATTCGCGCGCGCGGCGCTGGGCTTCGGCGATTTCGCGGGCGGTCATTTCCTCGGAAATGTCGGCGCGGCAGAGCGAGGCTTCCTCGTGCCCGCGCGATGCGGCGATGTTGAACCATTTATGCGCCTCGACGAGGTCGCATTCGCATCCGTGGCTGGCGGTCGAGAACGCGACGCCGAGATCGTAGATCGCATCGAGACTGCCGCCGGAAAACGCGGCGAGGCATTCGGCCACCAGCGCATCCGCCTGCGGCCCCTGGAGAACGGCGCCCTGTCCGCCGTCGATCGAAGTGAAGTGCATGGCTCTTCCCCCTGTTCGTGCCGGCAACCCTATTGCCGGGCATCCTCAATCTGCGCGATTATGGTCAACAAAGGGTTAACGCCGCTTCGCGAGCAAACGCGCAAATTGAGCAGGGCGGGCCGGTCCGCCCGAACCCGTACCGGAATGGCGGGGATTGCCGCTTGTGCCGACTCCGGCACCGCCCTATAGGCCGCGCCCGACGGACCTCGCTTTCGGGGGGCCGGGGCCGGGAGCCGGAGAGGGCTCGCGGAGTGGGCCGGGTTTCGCGGATGGTGGTGGTCCGCCCGTCAGGGTAGGATAGAGGTGCCGATGGTCGCCACTTTAGCTGTGGATCAGGAAAAGCTCGCCAGGATCAAGCGATCCGTTGGCGATGATTATGTCCCGAGCGATGACGAGGAATATATGGGCGAGCAGCAGCTCGACTATTTCCGCATGTTGTTGCTCGAATGGAAGAAATCCATTCACGACGCGGCGGAGAACACGCTGCAATCCCTTCAGGACGGCCCCCTGCGCGAGGCCGATCTCAACGACCGTGCCTCGAGCGAAACCGATTGGGGCATCGAACTGCGCACGCGCGACCGGCAACGCAAGCTGATCGCCAAGATCGACAGTGCGCTGCGCCGGATCGATGCGGGCGAATACGGCTATTGCGAGAAGACCGGCGATCCGATCGGTTTGCGCCGCCTGATCGCGCGGCCCGTCGCCACCATGACGGTCGAAGCGCAGGAAGCGCATGAGCGCCGCGAAAAAATCTCGCGCGACGACTGATTATTTACGACAAGTCCGTTGCCGCAGCTTACCATTTGTTGAGGGTTTGCTCCTAGCACGGGGAGCGAAGCGCCAAGAGAAAGATTACCCGCCATGTCCGCAGTCGATACACGGAATGTCAGCCGAGACAGCCTGTTTCTGATGGCCGACATCACTGTCGAGGGCAGCGTCCATCCGGTGCGTGCCAAGGTGCGCAATCTTTCGGCGGGCGGCATGATGGCCGATGGCGATTTCACGGTCGAACGCGGAATGCGGCTGGTGGTCGACCTGCGCCATGTCGGCCACGTCCCCGGCACGGTCGCCTGGGTACAGGACAGCCGCATCGGGATCGCCTTCGACAAGGAAATCGATCCCAAGCAGGTGCGCGCGCGCGTGGGAGTAAGCGAATCGATCGTTCCCACCCACATCCGCACCGCGCCCGCCTTCACCGACCCGCAGATCGGCAAGCGTCGCCTCTGATCATCGCGGCTCGGCGGTTTTAAAAAAACCGGCTGCGGCTTCATCTTCCGGGCATCCCATGACGGTGCTATCAGCGCCGGGCCGCCCATGATCGCTCGTCGCCGCCCCTCATACCCCTGCGCCCCTTTCGCTCGCCACGCCCTGTTTGCGGCGGTCGCCAGCCTCGTGCTCGCCGCCTGCGGTCCGGCGCGGGACGATGGGGTGGTCGATGTCGCGATCGTCGGATCGGACGAGGGGATGCGCGCGCCCGGGCTGCGCCTGCCTTTTGCCGCCCAGCATTTGCGCGCCGCCACCGCGCAAGGTCTGGTGCGGCTGGACGCGACCGGCCTGGTCGTACCGGGCATCGCGGAACGCTGGATCGTCACCGATGATGGGGCGAGCTACATCTTCCGCATTCGCGAATTCGATCTGCCCGGCGGCGGACGGCTGACCGCTCAGGCGGTGCGCGATTCGCTGCGGCGCACCGTGGCACGGCTCGAAGGGACCTCGCTCGGCCTCGATCTCGAACGCGTGCGCGATATCCGCGCGATGACCGGGCGCGTGGTCGAAATCCGGCTCGACGGGCCGATGCCGGAATTGCTGCAATTGCTGGCCCAGCCGGAACTGGGCCTTGCCGTGGGCGATGCCCCGCTCGGCCCGATGCAGATCGTCGATCCCGGCGAAGACGGGGATAGCGAGCCGCTGGAGGGGATCTATCTCGCCGCCATGCCGCCCGAATTGCGCGGCCTGCCCAGCCAGCCCGACTGGGACGAGGGCGTGGAGCCCGTCCGCCTCGTCGCCACCGATGCCGCCGCCGCGGTCGAGGGTTTTTCGCGCGGGGTCTACGACGTGGTGCTGGGCGGCAGCATCGTCGATTTCCCGCTGGCGGAGGTGGGGCCATTGTCGCGCGGCACGATCCGCCTCGATGGTGTGGCGGGTCTGTTCGGCCTCGACATCCGCAACCGCACCGGCTTCCTCGCCACGGCGGAAAATCGCGAGGCGCTGATCATGGCGATCGACCGGCCCGGCCTGATCGAACCTTTCGGCGTCGGGGGATGGACGCCGAGCGAGCGGATCGTGCCGTTGCCCCTGCCATCCCAGGCCTCAGCCGAGATCATCGATGCGGGCACGCCATCATGGAGCACGTTCGATCTCGAGCAGCGCCGGGCCCAAGCGGCTGCGCGCGTCGCGGCCTATGCCGGGTCGGCAGAGGGCGGGCAGGTCACCCTCCGCATCGGGATGCCCCAGGGGCCCGGCGCGGACCTTCTCTACTCTGCGCTCGAATCGCAATTCGCCGCGATCGGCGTCGTCAGCGTGCGGGTCGCGATGGATGACGAACCCGACCTCGCCTTTCGCGAACGCATCGCCCGCTATGGCGGCGCGCAATGGTTCCTAAACCAGTTCGATTGCACCGTCAGCCGCGCGGTCTGTTCCGAAGACGTCGACTTCCTCCTCGACCTGGCGCGCGATGCGCCGAGTGCCGCGGAACAGGCCAGCTATCTCGCCGAAGCGGAAGCGGCGCTGGTCGCGCTGTCGGTCTATATCCCCTTCGGCCCGCCGATCCGCTGGTCGATGGTGCGCGGGGGAGTGGCGGGATTTGCCGACAACCCATGGGGCCTCCATCCCTTGTTCCCGCTTTCCGGCGCCCCCATCTAGGTTCGCGTATGACGAGCGACGACAGACCTCTCGACGGTGCGGCGCCCCGGCGTCCGGTTCCCTACAGGCCCGATCCCTCCGACACGCCGCCGGGGGCGGAGCGCCTGCGGCCCCTCGGTCTCGATCTGCCCACGGGCAACGACCCCGTTTCGATCCGCCGCCGGGTCGAAGCGCTCGAACACATCCTCGAGCGCAGTTTCCGCATTCCGGGCGTGAATTACCCGGTCGGCCTCGATGCGATCATCGGCCTTATCCCGGTGGTGGGCGATCTGATTACCGCGGCGATGGCCTCCTATATCGTGTGGGAGGGCAAGAATCTCGGCATGCCGAAATGGAAGCTGTGGCGCATGGGCGGCAATATCGCGGTGGACACGATCATCGGCGCGATCCCGCTGGTCGGCGATGCCTTCGACCTTGCTTTCCGCTCGAACACGAAGAACTTGCGGATCATTCGCAAGCATCTCGACAAGCACCATCCGGCGGCGCGCACTCTCGACCGCTAGGTCCGCGCCCGCTAGGCGGAGGGGCATGGCGCAAGACGTAACCTATTCCTCCTATCTCGATCTCGATCGCATCCTCGCGGCGCAGCACCCCGTGTCGGACGCGCATGACGAGATGCTGTTCATCATCGTCCACCAGGCAAGCGAATTGTGGCTGAAACTGTGCCTGCATGAATTGCACGAGGCGCGCGAATGCGTGATCGTGGACGATCTGCGCCCCGCCTTCAAGATGCTCGCCCGCGTGGCCCGCGCGCAGGGGCAATTGATTCAGAGCTGGGACGTCCTGAGTACTATGACACCGCACGATTATTCGACCGTCCGCCCGCATCTGGGCGGATCGAGCGGGTTTCAGAGCGCGCAGTACCGGATGATGGAATTCCTGTTGGGCGGTCGCAATCCCGATATGGTGACCATGCACGAGGCGGTGCCCGAGGTCGCGAAGCAACTGCGCGCCGAACTGGGCCGACCGAGCATCTATGCCGAAGTCGTCGCCCTGCTTGGGCGGCGCGGCTTCGCCATTCCCGATAGCGTGCTGGCCCGCGACCATGTCGACAGCTGGGAACACAGCGACGCGGTCGAAGCGGCATGGGCGACGATCTACCGCAACCCGCAGGAGTATTGGGATCTCTACGAATTGGCCGAAAAGCTGGTCGATCTCGAATATCATTTCCAGCGCTGGCGGTTCGGGCATCTGAAGACGGTTGAACGGATCATCGGCTTCAAGAAGGGTACGGGCGGCACGCCTGGGGTGCCCTATCTGGCGGGCGTGCTGAAGCAGGCCTTCTTCCCCGAACTTTTGAGCGTAAGGACCGCGATATGAGCGCACGGCGCATCTGGGACATCTCACAGACATTGCGGCCCAACCTGCCGGTCTGGCCGGGCGACACCGCGTTTTCGTTCGAGCGGACCTGGAAGATGGAGGACAGCTCGCCCGTCAATGTCGCTCGCATGACGATGAGCACGCATTCGGGCACGCATGCCGACGCGCCGCTGCATTATGCGGCGCAAGGGCTGGACGCGTCGCAGATGGACCTCTCGCCCTATCTCGGCGAATGTCTCGTGATTGACGCGCGCGGCGTGTCCAACGAAATCGATATCGGCGACCTGCCGCATATCGACAGCGCGGACCGCGTGCTGTTCCGCACCTGGGACACGTTTCCGCATGATCAATGGCGCAGCGACTGGCTGCCGATCGCGCCGGAAACGGTCGAATGGCTTGCGCTTCAGGGCGTCCGCCTGATCGGGACCGATGCGCCCAGCGTCGATCCCGAGGACAGCAAGACCATGGCCGCCCATCTCGCCGTGCTGGACCACGATCTGCGGATCCTCGAAGGACTGGTCCTCGATGACGTTCCCGAAGGCCGCTACGAACTGATCTCCCTGCCGCTCAAGGTCGCAGGCGGCGATGCCGGATTGTGCCGCGCGATCTTGAGGGAATTGGCATGACGATCGACCGGGCGAGAGAACTGGATGCCGCCGACCCGTTGGCGCATTATCGCGATCGCTTCGCGCTGCCCGCCGACACGATCTATCTCGATGGCAATTCGCTTGGCTGCCTGCCCAGGGACACGCCCGCGCGCATCGCCGAGGTGGTGGGTGAGGAATGGGGCCGCGATCTGATCGGCAGCTGGAACACCGCCGACTGGATCGTGATGCCCCAGCGCATCGGCGGCAAGATCGCCCCGCTGATCGGGGCCGCCCCGCACGAGGTGATCGTCTGCGATTCGGTCAGCGTGAACCTGTTCAAGCTCATTGCCGCGGCGTTGCAGATGCGGCCGGATCGCAAGACCGTGCTGAGCGAGCCGGGCAATTTCCCGACCGATCTATACATGATCGAAGGGCTCGAAAAGCAGGGCCTTGCGACGCGCCGCCTGGCCGAGCGGGACCGGATCCTGGAAGCGCTGGACGAAGACGTCGCCCTGCTGCTTCTGACCCACACCCATTACAAGACCGGGGAGGTCTTCGACATGGCGGAACTGACCCGGGCCGCGCACGACAAGGGGGTGCTGGTGCTGTGGGACCTGTCGCATTCGGTCGGCGCGATGCCGGTCGATCTCGATGGGTGCGAGGCGGATTTCGCAGTCGGCTGCGGCTATAAATATTTGAACGGCGGCCCGGGTGCGCCGGCTTTCGCCTATGTCGCCGAGCGCCACCATTCTGCGCTCTCCCAGCCGCTGACCGGGTGGATGGGGCACGCAAAGCCCTTCGAATTTCTTGACGATTACGCGCCCGCGCCCGGCACCGATCGCCTGTTGTGCGGAACGCCGCCGATCCTCGCTTTGGCCGCGCTGGAAGTGGGCGTCGATTTGATTGCCGAAATCGGGGTCGAGCGGCTTTTCGCCAAATCGCAGGCGCTGTCCGAATTCTTCCGCGAATGCCTGTCGGAACGGGGGATATCTCTCGAACTCGTCAGCCCGGAAGATCCCGACCGGCGCGGCAGCCATCTGAGCTTTCGCCACGAACACGCCTATGCCTTGAGCCAGGCGCTGATCGCGCGCGGCGTGGTCGGCGATTTCCGCGATCCCGACATATTGCGGCTCGGCTTCGCGCCCGCCTATCTGCGATTCGAGGACATGGCGGACGCCGCGCGAGTGCTTGCCGACATCCTAGCAACAGGCGAGTGGAAACGCGCCGAATTCAGCGAGCGCTCTGCCGTAACCTAATGCAATTCCATCGAAAAATGAGGCGGATGGCGAACGCTTCGTCGCAAAACCGGTTTTCTCGTTTGACGCGATAACTTAATTTCGCCACATTTGGCCCATCCGTCAGTATCGACAGGATTAAAGGGGAATTTTTCATGAAGTTCAACAAAATCGCTCTCGTCGCTTCGGCTTTCGCGTTCGCAGCTCTCGGCGGTTGCGCCGAAAGCGAGCAGGAAGCGCAGGAAGACCTGGTCGAGCAGCAGTACGAAGCGCAGGAAGACGTGCTTGAAGAGCAGGCCGACCTCGCCGAAGCCCAGGGCAACGAAGCTCAGGAAGAAGCTCTCGACGCGCAGGCCGACGCCATGGGCGAAATGGGCGACCAGGCCGAAGACGCCGTGGACGCCGGTGCGGACACCACCGCGCAGTAAGCTTTGCGGCCTGCCCATCCGGCAGGTCTAAGCAATCGGGCGGCGTCGGTCTTCGGACCGGCGCCGCCTTTGTTTTATGAGGAGAAGGGTGCGATCAGCCCCACCGGTCCGCCGCGCCCGCTACTCCTCCAGTTCGATGTCCCAATAAAGCCAGTCCCGCCAGGTCTCGTGCAGGTAATTCGGCGGAAACGCCTTTCCATGCTGCTGCAATTGCCAGTGGGTCGGCCGGATCGGCTCGGCATAAAGCTGCATCCCCGCCTGTTTCGGCGTGCGCCCGCCTTTCTTCATGTTGCAGGGCGCGCAGGCGGTGGCGATGTTTTCCCAACTCGTCTTGCCGCCCAGGCGGCGCGGGAGGACATGATCGAAGGTGAGGTTCGCCTGGCTGCCGCAGAACTGGCAGGCGAAGCGATCGCGCAGGAACAGGTTGAAACGAGTGAAGGCGGGAAATTCCGACGGCTTCACATATTGCTTCAGCGCGATCACGCTGGGGATCTTCATGTCGAGGTTGGGCGAGTGGACGCTGCGGTCGTAGCTCGCGATCACATCGACCCGGTCGAGAAAGATCGCCTTGATCGCGGTCTGCCACGGCCACAGGCTGAGCGGGTAATAGGATAGCGGCGTGTAATCGGCGTTCAGCACCAGGCTGGGGCAGGATTGCAGGCTGCTCGCCGGATCGTCGCCGGCGCTGCGGAACCGCGCCGCGCGTTCGAGCAGGTCAGCCCTAAACACAACCGCCCTCGCATTGGCCGCTCTCGAACTGGCCGCTCTCGCCTCGGCCGTTTTCACACTGGGTATCTGAAACGATCACGCGCTCCTCCCCGATGGATGTGAGAATGCACTCGCAGGAAAAAGCGTCAACCCTGTTACGGACAGCCTATCCACAGGCTTGTCCCCGCTTGGCGAGGCGGGGCCGGAACGCGTAGAAGGTGGCCCATGCCGGTCACACGCTTCGCCCCCAGTCCGAACGGGATGCTTCATCTCGGGCACGCCTTTTCCGCGATCACCGCGCATGATCTGGCGGGCCGGGACGGGCGCTTCTTGTTGCGGATCGAGGATATCGACGGTGCCCGCTCGCGGCCCGAACTAGTGGAGGCCTTCCGCGCCGATCTCGCATGGTTGGGCCTCGCCTGGGAGGATGTCGCACCCCAATCCGCGCGGCTCGCGAGCTACGAGGCGGCTGCGGAAAGATTGCGGGCCGAGGGATTGCTTTATCCCTGCTCCTGCACGCGCGCAGAGATCCTGGCCGAAGCAGTCGGCACCAGCGCCATGGGCCCGGTCTATGGCGGGCGTTGCCGCTTGCATGGTCCGCAACCCGGCCGGGCCGTATCCTGGCGGCTCGACATCGCAAAGGCTCAGGCGCGGACCGGGCCGCTCACCTGGTTCGACGAGCGCGCGGGCGAGATTACGGCGCGGCCCGAGGATCTGGGCGACCTGGTGCTGGTCCGGAAGGACGAGCCCGCGAGCTATCACCTGGCCGCGACGCTCGACGATGCGGCGGATGGGGTCACGCTAGTGACGCGCGGCATGGACCTGTTCGAAGCGACGCATGTCCACCGCCTGCTCCAGGCCCTGCTCGACCTGCCGGTGCCGCGCTGGGACCATCATCGCCTGCTGCTCGACGAAGAGGGGCGCAAGCTTGCCAAACGGCGCGGCTCGCCCTCGCTCGCCGATCGGCGTGAAGCGGGCGGAAACGACAGGCAAGCAGGGCTGTTGCTTGCCGAGCAACTGCGCTTGCACCGATTTCCAGCTGGAATTTCGCTCGGCAATCCCTAGATTTTAGCCATGACCACATTCCTGATCATCCTCCTCGTCCTCCTCATGGGTCTCACCCTGTTCTCGCTGATCAGGGGCGTGGTGGCGTTTCTCAAGACCACCAAGATCGATCTCGAGACGGGGCAGGGCGAAACCGCGACCGATATGCAATTGTTGCAGAACAAGATGATGTTCAATCGCATCAAATATCAGGCGCTCGCGGTGGTCGTGGTGGTGATCCTGCTCGCCGCGACCCGCTGATCGCGGTACCTCGATCCGATGGTCAAGCTGAACAAGATCTACACCCGCACGGGTGACGACGGCACCACAGGTCTGGTCGATGGATCGCGCCAACCCAAATCCAGCCCGCGCATGGTCGCGATTGGCGATGTCGACGAGGCGAACAGCGCGATCGGCCTCGCCGCTGCGGCGCTTGGCGAAGGCCACGAGGCGGAGGCGCTGTTCCGGATCCAGAACGATCTGTTCGATCTCGGTGCCGACCTCGCCACGCCTGCGGGCGAAGGCGAGGATTTCGCGCCGTCGGAAATGGTCCTGCGCGTGGTCGCGGGACAGGTCGCCTGGCTCGAAAGCGCGATCGACGACGCGACCGCGCAGCTCGAACCGCTGACGAGTTTCATTCTTCCCGGTGGTAGCGAAGCTGCGGCGCGGCTCCATCTCGCGCGCGCCATCGTAAGGCGGGCCGAACGCGCGGTGGTCGCCCTGGCGGACGGCGAATTGATCAATCCCCAGGCGCTGGCTTACATAAACCGTCTGTCGGACTATCTCTTCGTCGCCGCGCGCCTCGCCAACGAGCAGGGGCGGGCGGACGTGAAATGGGTGCCGGGCGCCAACCGCTAGCCGCCGCTGGCAAAACCCCGTGTCCTTCGCTAGTGCAGCGCGATTGTTGCAGTTGCGAGGATAAAGCAGTCATGATCGATACAGTCGCCGTGATCGGCGCGGGCCAGATGGGATCGGGCATCGCCCAGACCGTGGCCGCGCATGGCATGAAGGTGCTCCTCGCCGATATCGACCTCGCCACGGCTGAAAAGGCGCGTGGCGGCATCGACAAGGCGCTCGGCAGGCTGGTCGGGAAGGGCAAGCTCGAAATCGCGGACGCGGAAGCGACGCTCGCCCGGATCGAGGCAGTGGCGGATTATGCGCCGATGGAGCAGGCCGACCTCATCATCGAAGCCGCGACCGAGAAGGAAGCGGTCAAGAAGGCGATCTTCGAAAAGGCGGGCGAACGGCTGGCGGCGGGCGCGATCATGGCGTCGAACACCAGCTCGATCCCGATCACCCGCATGGCGAACTACGCGCCCGATCCGGCGCGCTTCATCGGCCTCCATTTCTTCAATCCGGTCCCGGTGATGAAGCTGATCGAGGTAATCCCCGGCCTCGCCACCGCTGAGACCACGACCGAGCGGACCTGCGCCTTCGCACGCAATCTCGGCAAGGAAGTCGTGCTGAGCCAGGACGAACCCGGCTTCGTCGTCAATCGCATCCTGTTGCCGATGATCAACGAGGCGGTGTTCGTGCTGGGCCAGTCGACGGCGGGGATCGAGGATATCGACAAGGGGTGCCGGTTGGGACTCAACCACCCGATGGGGCCGCTGCAGCTGGCCGATTTCGTCGGGCTCGACACCTGCCTCGACATCATCCGCGTGCTTCACGAAACGACGGGCGACACCAAGTACCGGCCCGCGCCGCTGCTCGTGAAATATGTCGAAGCCGGCTGGCTCGGCCGCAAGACCGGGCGCGGCTTCTACGATTATTCGGGCGAGGAGCCGGTACCGACGCGCTGATCGGCAGGGCCGGCGGGAACAGGGCGCGCGCGCCGCTCGTTCATGCGGAAAGGAGATTTTCCGCGATGAGCGATACGAACAAGAAGCCCGACAACCCCCTCAAGGTCGATGGCGTCGGCGAAAGCCAGGAAGCGCGCCAAGCCGATCTGGCGCCCGAAACCCATAATGACGAGCAGGACGATCACCGCGCGCAGGCGCAGCAGGTCGCCGAAGATGCTCAGGGAACGACCATCGAGACCGGCAGCCCGACCGAAAGCGTGAAGAGCGACAATTCTTCGGGTCTCATGGGCGATTCGACGCAGGACACCGTCGATCACATGCGCGACATGGAAAGCTCGGGGCGCGTCGACATGGGCGCCTATCGCGGCGAACCCAATCACGACGATAATGTCGATAAATACGGCAAGGCGCACAAGCCCGACGGGCTGCGCGGCGACGGAACCTGAACACCGAACCTAGTCTGACGGCTCAGGGAGCCTTGCATCCTTGGGGTCGAGAGTGCGCGGCGGTATCCGTTCGTTCGTTTGATTGAAGTCGGACGGATCGAGCCCCATCGATGCTGGCGGGATAAAAACCGGCCCCGGCGCTTGATAGGTGGGTGCCTCGATTCGGTTTTCCACCCCGTCAGGCCGGGCAGGCAGGCTCGAGGCTGGCGGCGGCGGCGGGTCCGGGCTGTACCATGCGGTATTGGGCATCGTTCCGCTGGCCTTTTTGGCCTCGGCCTGTTCCTGCACCTTGCTGAGGACGCCGGGCGAATCCTCTTCGCCGACCATGGCCACGACCAGGACCAGGATCGCTCCCACTCCGGCGAGCGTCTTTCCGTGCGTTTGCAGAATGCCGTCCATAGCGGCTTGCTAATGCCAGCGAGAGCTTACGATTCCGTATCCGCCGCCGCTTCGGCTTTCAGCGCGTACAGCGTGTCGAGAGCTTCGCGCGGGGCGAGCGCATCGATATCCAGTTCGAGAAGCCTGTCTCGTAATGCGTCGCGCTGCGGTTCGGGCTCTTCGGCCATCGCGGCGAACAGCGGCAGATCGCCGAGACCTGCCGCGAGACCACCGGTCTTTTCGCGCGCCTTTTCCAGCCGGTCGAGCACCGATTTCGCGCGCTTCAGGACAGGCGGCGGCACGCCCGCCAACCGCGCCACCGCGATCCCGTAGCTGCGATCGGCCGGACCTTTCGCCAGTTCGTGCATCAGCACCAGATCGCCCTTCCATTCGCGCGCACGCACATGGTGCAGGCTCAACGCATCGCAGCTTTCGGCAAGGCGGCTGAGCTCGTGGTAATGCGTCGCGAACAGGCAGCGGCATTTCAGCGTCTCGTGCACCGCCTCGACCACCGCCCACGCGAGCGCCATCCCGTCATAGGTCGAGGTGCCGCGCCCGACCTCGTCGAGGATCACGAAACTGCGATCCGTCGCCTGGGCGAGGATGGCGGCGGTCTCGACCATTTCGACCATGAAGGTGGAGCGCCCGCGCGCCAGATTGTCCGACGCGCCCACGCGGCTGAACAGCCGATCCGCGATGCCGATCCGGGCCGCTTCGGCCGGAACGAAGCTGCCCGCCTGCGCCAGCAGGAGGATCAGCGCATTTTGCCTCAGGAACGTCGATTTGCCGCCCATGTTCGGTCCGCCGATCAGCCACAGCCGATCGTCGGGGCCGAGCGTGCAATCATTGGCCACAAAGCGGTCGCCGCTCTTCGCCAGTGCTTCCTCCACCACCGGATGGCGCCCGCCGGTTATCTCGAGGCAGCACTCGTCGAGGATCTCGGGCCGCGCCCAGCCGCTTTCCGCCGCGCGTTCGGCCAGGGCCGCGCTCACATCTACGCGGGCGAGCGCCGCCGCCGTTGCCGCGATGGCCTCGCGCGCGTCCACCACTTCGCCGATCAGCGTCTCGAAATGCGCGTCTTCGGCGGCGAGGGCATGGGCGCCCGCTTCGGCGATGCGAGTCGCTTCCTCGTGTAGGCCCAGCGAATTGAACCGCACCGCACCCGCCATCGTCTGGCGGTGGGTGAAGCCGCTATCCGCCGCCATCAATTTATCGCCGTGTTTGGCAGGCACTTCGATAAAATAGCCGAGCACCTTGTTGTGCTTGATCTTGAGCGTGGGCGTCCCGGTCTCGTCGCGATATTTCGCTTCGAGCGCAGCGATGGCGCGGCGCGCATTGCCGCTCGTCTCGCGCAGAGCATCCAATGCGTGATCGTACCCGCTGGCGATGAAGCCGCCCTGGCCGCGCTCGGTCGGCGGGGAGGGGACGAGGGCGCGGTCGAGATGGTCGGTCAGTGCGCCGTGGCCGCCGAGTTTTTCCGCCTCGCCAGCCAGCAGGGCGGGCAGGTCGGTGCTGCTCCGCAACAGGTCACGCACGCGCCGCGCCTCGGCCAGCCCGTCGCGGATCTGACCGAGATCGCGCGGTGACCCACGCCCCGCGACCAGCCTCCCGAGCGCGCGTCCGATATCAGGCGCCCCGCGCAACAACGCGCGCAGATCGGCGCGCAACAGGGGATCGTCGTGGAAATGCCGCACGGCCAGCAAGCGGGCTTCGATCGCGGTCCGCTCGGCGAGCGGAGCGGACAGGTCTTCGGCCAATTGGCGCGAGCCCGCCCCTGTCGAACAGCGATCGACGCAGGCGATCAGGCTGCCCGCACGCGCGCCGTTCTGCGCTTCGAGGATTTCGAGGCTGGTCCGGGTCGCCGCATCCATCGCCAGTTGCGCGGCGCCCGAGCGCGCGATGGGGGGGAGCAGCAGCGGGAGATTGCCGCGCCCGGCATGGTCGAGATAGGCGATCAGTCCTGCCGCAGCGGCCAGCATCGGCCGCGAAAAATCGCCCATCCCATCCAGCGTGGCGACCCCGTGAAGCGCCTTCAACCGCGCCTCGCCATCCTCGCTGCGAAACTCCGTCCGGTCGCGCCGCGTCGCATCGGTCGCCGCCCCCTCCCAATCTTCGGGCACTACTATTTCGCGCGCGCCCAGCCGCGCCAGAGCGGCCTCGACCGCGTCGGGCGAACAGTCTTCCAGCACCATGCGACCGGTCGAGATGTCGCAGGCCGCGATCCCCACCGCCTCGCGCAGCGGCGCTAGGGCAACCAGTACATTGGCGCTGCGCGGATCGAGCAGCGCCTCCTCGGTCAGCGTGCCCGCTGTGACGAAACGAACGATATCGCGCGCCACCAGAGCCTTCGAACTGGGCGTGCCTTCGCGTTTCGCCCGCGCCTTGGCCTCGTCCGGCGTTTCAACCTGTTCGGCGATCGCGACCCGCTCGCCCGCCTTGATCAGACGAGCGAGATACCCTTCCGCCGCGTGGACCGGCACGCCGCACATCGGCACGGGTGCGCCCCCGCTCTCGCCCCGGCTGGTCAGCGCGATGTCGAGGATGGCGGCGGCGCGCCGCGCATCGTCGAAGAACAACTCGAAGAAATCGCCCATGCGATAGAACAGCAGCGCGCCTTCGGCCTGGCGCTTCAACGCATGATATTGCTGCATCATCGGAGTGTCGCCGCCGGCCATGCCCGCGCTCGTGCCAAGCCTTGGCCGATTCGGGAAGCGGTGCGGACGCGCTTTCCCCTAGTGCTTCCCTGTCTGCGCGGTTAGGGCACGCGGACACGTACAGATTCAGGAGCCATCATGGCGGACGAAAAACAGGCCGGTTTCACCGCGCGCGAAGCGCTGTTCTATCACGAGACCATCCGGCCCGGTAAGATCGAGATCGTTGCGTCGAAGCCCATGGCGACGCAGCGCGATCTTTCGCTCGCCTATTCACCCGGCGTCGCTGCTCCGGTGGAAGAGATCGCCAAGGATCCCGCCAATGCCGCGAAATACACCGCGCGCTCCAACCTCGTGGCGGTCATTTCGAACGGCACCGCCATTCTCGGCCTCGGCAATCTGGGCGCGCTCGCCTCCAAGCCGGTGATGGAAGGCAAGGCGGTCCTCTTCAAGCGCTTCGCCGATGTCGATTCGATCGATCTCGAGCTCGACACCGAAGATCCCGACAAGTTCATCGAGGCGGTCGCGCTGATGGAGCCGAGCTTCGGCGGCATCAACCTCGAAGATATCGCCGCACCCGAATGCTTCATCATCGAACAGGCCCTGCGCGAGCGGATGAACATCCCCGTCATGCATGACGACCAGCACGGCACCGCGATCATCGCGGCGGCCGGTCTCATCAACGCCTGCGAAGTGACCGGTCGCAAGCTGTCCGACTGCAAGATGGTGGTGAACGGCGCGGGCGCCTCCGCGCTGGCCTGCACGGCGCTGGTCAAGGCGATGGGGATCCGCCACGAAAACGTGATCGTGTGCGACCGGTCCGGCCCGATCTATCCGGGCCGCAAGGATGTCGATCAGTGGAAGAGCGCGCACGCGGTCGAAACCGAAGCGCGCAGCCTCGAAGAAGCGCTCGACGGCGCGGATATCTTTCTCGGCCTGTCGGCGGCCGGGGCTCTCAAGCCCGAATGGGTCGCCAAGATGGCGGACAAGCCGATCATCTTCGCCATGGCCAATCCCACGCCCGAGATCATGCCCGAAGAGGCCAAGGCCGTCCGACCCGATGCGATCATCGCCACGGGCCGCTCGGACTATCCCAACCAGGTAAACAACGTGCTCGGCTTCCCTTTCATCTTCCGCGGCGCACTTGACGTGCGGGCGACCGCCATCAACGAGGAGATGAAGATCGCTGCCGCAGAGGCCATCGCCAAGCTGGCGCGCGAGCGCGTGCCCGAGGAAGTCGCCGCCGCCTACGGCGTGACGCACCAGTTCGGCACCGATTACATCATTCCCGCCCCCTTCGATCCGCGCCTCATCGAGGTCGTGTCGAGCGCGGTCGCCAAGGCGGCGATGGATAGCGGAGTGGCGCTGGACCGGATCGAGGACTGGGACGAATACCGGATGAGCCTCAAGGCCCGGCTCAATCCGACGACCGCCGCGCTCACCAATATCTACGAGCTGGCGCGCAAGGAGCCGCGCCGGATGGTCTTCGCCGAGGCGGAGGAAGAGGTGGTGCTGCGCGCCGCGATCCAGTTCCGCGATTTCGGCTATGGCACGCCGATCCTGGTCGGCCGCACCGAGAAGGTGCGCGAGAAGCTGGTCGAACTGGCGGTGGACGATCCCGACGACTGGATCATCGAGAATTCCAAGCTGTCCGACAAGGTCCCCGCCATGGTGGACTATCTCTACAAGCGCCTGCAGCGCCGAGGCTATACCGAGCGCGATGTCGGCCGCATGGTCAATCAGGAGCGCAACGTGTTCGCCGCGCTGCTGGTCGCCTTGGGCCATGGCGACGGGATGATTTCGGGTCTCACGCGCACTTTCGCTCAGACCGCGCGCGAGATCGGGCGGGTGCTCGATTCCAAGCCCGGCGCGATCCCCTTCGGCATCCACATGATGATCGGCAAGAACCACACGACGTTCATGGCCGACACCACGATCAACGAGCGTCCGACGGCGGAGGAGCTGGCCTATATCGCCCGCGAGACCGCGCAGGTCGCCAAGCGGATGGGCCACGAACCGCGCGTCGCCTTCCTGTCCTATTCGACCTTCGGGAATCCGAGCGGTCAGTGGCTGGAGAATATCCGCAATGCGGTCGCGCTGCTCGATGCGGAAAATCCCGGCTTCGAATACGAAGGCGAAATGGCGCCCGACGCCGCGCTCAACCCCAAGGTGATGGCGCTCTATCCGTTCAGCCGCCTGTCGGGTCCGGCGAACGTGCTAATTATGCCAGGGCTTCAGTCCGCCAATTTGAGCGCGAAGCTGCTGCGCGAATTGGGCGGGGATGCGACCATCGGGCCGATGATGATCGGGATGGAAAAGCCGGTCCAGATCGCCCCGATGACCGCGATCGCGCCCGACGTCCTGACGCTCGCCGTGTTGGCGAGCGCCGGAGTCGTAGGTTAGGTCGCTGGGGCAAATATCAGAACGGCAGGTCTTCGCCCTTGTAGTCGACATAGCGGTAGCCTGCGCCGCCGCTGTTCTCGACCACGTCGGCGAGGCCGCTGACGCTTTCGTGGACCGTCAGCTTGGCGTTCTCGCCGCCCATGTCGGTCTGTACCCAGCCGGGGTGTAGCGAGAGGACGGCGATGTCGCGCTCCTTCGCGTGCTGTTCGGCGATGCCTTTCGCCAGCATGTTCTGTGCGGTCTTGCTGGTGCGATAGAGGTCGTAGCCGCCCGAACTGTCCTCGATCGACCCCATCAAGGAGGACATGAAAGAGAGGCTTCCGCCATCCTTGATGCGGGGCAGCAATTCGCGCCCCGCCCGGGCCGGGCCGAAGGCATTGGTCATCATGACATGCGCGACCTCGTCCGATGTCGCTTGGGCCGCGTCCTGATGCTTGGCGCCGGTGATCCCGGCATTGACGATGATCGCATCGACCTCGCCATCCGACAGGCCGAGATCGGCATAGCTGTCGGGCTTCGTCACGTCGGCGGTCACGATGCGCAAATTCTCGCTTTCGAGCGCATGCAATTCGTCGCTGCGATCGCGCTCGCTGGCGACGACCTTCCAGCCGCGTTCGAGAAATTCGCGCGCGAGGCCGAGGCCGATGCCGCGCGAGGCGCCGAGGATGAGGACGGTCTTGGACATGAATCGTTTTCCCTTTCGCTGTGTTCGGACAGCGCTGGAAAGCCGCGAGCGTTCCTCCGGTTCATCGCTTCGCAAGAGCGCTTCCGCCAGGGGGCCGCCCGACACGGGATCGATTACGAAAGGACGATTATGAAATTCCCCCTGTTTCTCGCTCTATCCGCCACAGGCTTTGCCGTGGCCGCGCCTGCTGCTGCCCAGAACGTGGCGCCGGGCGGTCTCTATGTCGGTGCGCTCGCCGGCTATGAGGGACTCGACGTGGACGCACAGGACGGTTCGGCGAGCGCCAGCGCCGATTCGGCGGTCTATGGCGTAACCGCAGGGTACGATTTGTCGCTCGGCGGCGGCTTCGTGGGTGTCGAGGGCGAGGTTTCGACCAGCGACGGCTCGACCGATTTCCCTTCGAATTTCAACACGGCGCGCGACGGGCTGGAAGCGGACGGCCAGTATTACATCGGCGCACGTGCCGGTTTCGCCCTGACGCCGGGCATCGCGGCCTATGGCAAGGTCGGCTACACCGCGCTCGACACCAAGGCCTTCACCAGCGCCGGTTCGCTGGACGAGTTGGAAGAGAATGCGGGCGGCATCCGCTTCGGCGGCGGGTTGCAGGTGCAATTGCCGGGGCCCCTCGAAGCGCGCGTCGAATATCGCCGTTCGCGGTACGAGGACGTGGTCGACAGCCGGTTCGGCGATCTGACCACCGATCAGGTCGTGGCGGGCATCGGCCTCAGATTCTGACGATAGCGGGGCGGCCTTCTCTTAAGGGCCGCCCCGTCATTTCCGGCGGAAGCGGAAATACCAGACTTCGTGGCCCATCTGTTCGCGGGCCTTCTTCTCGTAGCGCGTCTGGCACCAGCCCGAGGGGCGGTTTTCCCAACTGTCGCGCCCTTCGACCTGCCATTCGAATTCGTCCGTGAAGCGACGCATCACCATCAGTGCGTGGCGCAGATAGATCGGATGGTCGGTCCCGAAGCGGAATTCGCCGCCAGGCTTCAACTTGTCCGCGATCATCCGCACCGGGCCGTCATTCATCATCCGGCGCTTGGCGTGCTTGGCCTTGGGCCAGGGATCGGGGTGGAGAAGATAGGCCATGGTCAGCGCCCCATCGGGCACGCGGGCCAGCGCCTGCAGCGCATCGCCATGAACCAGGCGGATATTGCCGAGCCGCTCCTCCTCGATCTGGGCGAGGCATTGCGCCACACCGTTCACATACGGCTCTGCCCCGATGAACCCATGATCGGGCAGCAGGTCCGCGCGATAGGCGAGATGTTCGCCGCCGCCGAAGCCGATCTCGAAATGGAGCGGGCGCGAATCGCCAAACAATCGCTCCGCCGTGACCGGGCCTTCGTCCGGCACCGCGATCCGGGGCAGCAAATTGTCGACCAGCCCCTGCTGGTGGGCGCGCAGCGGCTTGCCGATGGACCGGCCGTAAAGCCGGTTCAGCGTGGTGGGATCGCCTTCTTTGTGTGCAGTCATGCGCGCGCGGCTAGGCGTTCGCGCGGCCTGGGTCCAGAGACCACGAGTACAGGGTCACGCTATCCATGCAGGCGCAGCTCGTCATAGACCGGGTCGTAGCTGATCGTGAGTTCGACCGCGCGCAGCTGGTCGAGCGTCACGAAGCTTTGCGCCGCGGAGGAGGCGCGCAAACTGGCCAGATGGTCCGCATCCATGCGCGGTCCCACGATGTCGAGCAGGTCGGCGAGCCTGACGGCGATCGTGTCGTCGGACACCATCGCGACCGCGACATCGCCGGCGGCGCCGTCTCCGGCGCGCAAAGTGAGCCGGGCCGGCGCCATGGCCAGCATCGCGACGCGCCCGCGCTCCATCTTCGCCAGCGCGAGTTCGGGAGCGACCTGCATGGCTTCGCTCGCTGCCGCAAAGGATCGGGGATCGGACGCGCGATCGGGAGAAATCTGCTCGATATAGGCGTCGGATTCGGGCTGCGCGGACCGGGTAGCGGGAGCGGCATTCGCGGTCGGACGCGCCATTGTCAGGCGCGGCTGGCTTTCGATTCGGAGCTCGGCCTGAGCTCCCGCCGAAGTTCCGGTCTGTGAGAGGATCGCGCGAGGCAGGGGCGGAGTGATCGCTGCGATCGCCGTCGGGGCCGGGCCGATCGGTGCGGCCAAAGTTGCCCGAATCGCGACATTTCCAATAGGCGAACGAGGGGCGTGCGGTTGCGCTTCACCGGTATCGGTTGAACTCTTGGGGGAGGCGCGAAAGAGTGCCTCAGGCGCGGTTGAAGCCAATCCGGGCGGCTGTATCGACCTGTGTCTCGCTTCGATCGGCGTATTCTCATGCGGAACGGAAACCGGCGCAATCGCAAGGGCTTCGGTCTCAGAGGGAACGAAGACCGGCGCGACTTTGGGGCCCGTTCCCTGCGCCACATCCTGCGCGACCAGCGCCAGCACCAGCGCGCCACCGCTCCCCAGCGACAGGCTGCGCAATCGCCGCATCCCTCGCCCCGTATCAGTCCGTGCCGCGGATTCCGCCTGCATGATCATCCCCCCAGATAAGGTGAGGATACGCGGTGCGGCGCGCGCAGGCAAGCGGGCCGCTAAGCAGGCGCTCGCTCGGCCCTGTTTGGCCAGGGTCAGGACAGGGCGGTCCAGACCCCGTAGAGGCTCGTCGCGGTCAGCACGAAACCGACCAGGACCAGCATCAGTTTCGGGCTGAAATGCTTGGCGGCCAGCGCTCCGAACGGGGCTGCGATCACGCCGCCGATCAAGAGGCCCGCGGTCGCGCCGGCCAGATCGGCAATGCCGAGATGGAAGATGAAGGTCGCCGAGATCGCGATCGTCAGGAAGAATTCGACCGAATTGACCGTGCCGACGACCTTGCGCGGCTCCGCCCCCTGGATCAGCAGATTGCTGGTGACCACCGGCCCCCAGCCGCCGCCGCCCGCCGCATCGAGGAAGCCGCCGACGAGGCCGAGGGGTGCGACATGCTTCGCCTCGCTCTTGGTGGGCGGATAGACAATGCCGCGCACCAGCAGATAGATCCCGATGCCTGCCAGATAGAGCAGCACGAAAGGCTTGATCGTCGCCGCGTCGATCGAACTCAAGAGGTAAGCGCCCGTCACGCCGCCGATCACGCCCGGGATCAGCAGGCGGACAAACAGTTTCTTGTCGATATTCCCGTTCAGCAGATGGCTGATCCCCGAGGTCGCGGTGGTGAAGCATTCGACCACGTGAACCCGTTGCGAGGCGAGGGCGGGCGGCACGCCCATCACGCCGACCAGCAGCGTGTTGGTGATCACGCCGAACGCCATGCCCAGCGCGCCGTCGATCATCTGCGCTGCGAAACCGATCAGGATAAAGGGGAGGAGACCCGCCCAGTCGAAACTCAGCAAGTCGAAACCGAACACTTCCATGCGCGCGTATCTTTCGGCGAGGGGAAGCCGCCGGATACTGCGTGCCGCAAGATCGGCCTACGGGGAAAAACTTGGGCCTCGCTAAAGAAAAACGCCCGGTGACATGCACCGGGCGTCTCTCGCGTCCAAGCGAAGGAATCAACTGGTCGGGTCGACCGAAATAGAAACTGTATCAGGCGGCTTCCTGCGCCTCGTCGGGATCGCGCAGCACGTAACCGCGGCCCCAGACGGTCTCGATGTAGTTTTCACCGCCACAGGCGTGGCTGAGCTTTTTGCGAAGCTTGCAGATGAAGACGTCGATGATCTTGAGTTCAGGTTCGTCCATGCCGCCATAGAGGTGGTTGAGGAACATTTCCTTGGTCAGCGTGGTGCCCTTGCGAAGCGAGAGCAGCTCCAGCATCGCATATTCCTTGCCGGTCAGATGCACGCGCGCACCATCGACCTCGACCGTCTTGGCGTCGAGATTGACGGCCAGCTTGCCGGTGCGGATGACCGATTGCGAATGGCCCTTGGACCGGCGGACGACGGCGTGGATGCGCGCCACGAGCTCTTCGCGGTGGAAGGGCTTGGTCACGTAATCGTCGGCGCCGAAGCCGAAGCTGCGGATCTTGGAATCCATTTCCGAAATGCCCGACAGGATCAGCACCGGCGTCTGCACCTTGGCGACGCGCAGCTTCTTCAGCACGTCATACCCATGCATGTCGGGCAGGTTCAGATCGAGCAGGATGATGTCGTAATCATACAGCTTGCCCAGATCGAGGCCTTCTTCGCCCAGATCGGTCGAGTAGACGTTGAAGCCTTCGGTCGTGAGCATGAGCTCGATCGCCTTGGCGGTGGTCGGTTCATCTTCGATCAGCAAAACGCGCATGGGTGTTCCCCTCTAGCCCGAGGATGACATGCTTTCAGCCGGACCGAAAGCCGTGTGCCCCGAATGGACCAAGTGCATGGCGATGCCCGCACCGGGTCCTGCCTTATTAACCACGCATCTTCTGAACGGAAAAGGTTAACGGCGGGTAAAGCGTATTAACGTTTTCCGGTGTGGCATCTGGGTTGGCCGGGAAATTCAACGGCTTGGATGGAAGGATTTTCTTCACAAACCTTGCAGTTTCTTCGCCCGGCGGCGCTGGGCGCTGGATCCGATGCCGATCGCCTCGCGATATTTGGCGACCGTCCGCCGCGCGAGGTCGAAGCCTTCGGCGTTCAGAAGATCGACCAGTTTCTGGTCCGAATAGACCTTTTTCGCGTCTTCCGAATCGATCAGCGCCTTGATGCGGGCCTTGATCGCTTCGGAACTCGCCCCTTCCCCGTCGGCCGCACCGACGCCGCTCGAAAAGAAATATTTCAGCTCGAACGTGCCGCGCGGACAGGAGAGATATTTGTTGCTCGTCACCCGGCTGACCGTGCTTTCGTGCATGGCGATGCTTTCGGCGACCTCGCGCAAGGTCAGCGGCTTCATCGCTGATACGCCCTGGCGGAAGAACCCGTCCTGGCGTTTGACGATGTCGGCGGCGGTCTTGAGAATGGTCTTCTGCCGCTGGTCGAGCGCGCGGATCAGCCAGTCGGCCTCGGAGAGTTGCTCGTTGAGCCAGGACAGCGCCTTCTTGTCGCGCGCGCCGCCCTTCAGTTCGACATAATACTCGCGGTTGACGACGAGGCGGGGCAGGCTCGCTTCGTTGATGCGGATCGTCCAGCCGCCGGTGCCGTCCGGCGCCACCAGCACGTCGGGCACGATGCCGGTTTCGGTGGTGCTGCCGAAGCGCAGGCCCGGCTTGGGATCGTATTCGCGCAATTCGCCGAGCATGTCGGCGAAATCCTCGTCATCGACCTGGCAGAGCCGCTTCAGCCGCGCGACTTCGCCAGCCGCGACGAGGTCGAGATTGTCGATCAGGCGCGCCATGCACGGATCGTAGCGGTCCGCCTCGCGCGCCTGGAGGGCGAGGCATTCGGCGAGATCGCGCGCGCCCACGCCGGTCGGGTCGAGCCGCTGGACGAGGTCCAGCCCGCGCTCCACCTCCGCCAGCGGCACGCCGAGATCGTCCGCGATCTCGCGCAGATCGGTGCCGAGATAGCCCGCCTCGTCCAACTCGCCGACCAGCCTGAGGGCAATCAGCGCTTCCCGCGCATCGCGCGCCTCACCACCGATTTGCGCTTCGAGATGCTCGGTCAGGCTCGGCCCGTCAGAGGACCGGTTTTCGAGATCGGGCACGCCGTCCTCGCCCAGCGATCCTGCGCCGGACCCGGCCTTGCCCCAGTCGCCGATATCGGCGGGACCGGCATCGGGATCGACCGCGTGGCTCTCGATATCGAGCGCTTCGGACCCGTCCGGGCCGGGATCGCTCTCGTGCTCCGAGGGCGCGGCCCCTTCATCCCCCCCACTCTGGTCGGCACCCTTCTCGTGGCGCACCTCGCCGATATCGAGCAGCGGGTTCGATTCCAGCGCCTCGCCGACAAAGGCTTCGATTTCGAGATTGGACAGCGCCAGCAGCTTGATCGCCTGCTGCAATTGCGGCGTCATCACCAGCGACTGGGTTTGCCTGAGATCAAGGCGGGGGCTCAACGCCATGGGATTATCCGGTCGGCGGGATCACAGCGTGAAATTCTCGCCCAGATAGAGCCGCTTGACGTTCTCGTCCGCGACGAGGTCCTGCGGCGTGCCCGCGAACAGGACCTGGCCGCCATAGATGATGCAGGCGCGGTCCACGATCTCAAGCGTCTCGCGCACATTGTGATCGGTGATGAGGACGCCGATCCCGCGCGTCTTCAGATCCTTGACGAGATCGCGGATGTCGCTGATCGAGAGCGGGTCGATCCCGGCGAAGGGTTCGTCGAGCAGCATGATCGACGGTTTCGCCGCCAGCGCACGGGCGATTTCGGCGCGGCGGCGTTCACCGCCCGACAGTGCCATGGCGGGGCTGGTCCTGAGGCGTGTGAGGCCGAATTCGTCGAGGAGCCGGTCCAGTTCCGCCGCGCGCGTCGCCGGATCGGGTTCGACCATTTCGAGGACGCAGCGAATATTCTGTTCCACCGTCATCCCGCGAAAAATGCTGGTTTCCTGCGGGAGATAGCCGAGGCCCAGGATCGCGCGACGATACATGGGCAGCTTGGTCACGTCCTCCCCATCCATCAGGATGCGGCCCGCATCGGGGCGCACGAGGCCCATGATGGAATAGAAGCAGGTGGTCTTGCCCGCGCCGTTGGGGCCGAGCAGGCCGAGCACCTCGCCCTTGCCGACGGTGAGCGAAATGTCGCTGAGAACGCTGCGCTTGTCGTAGCTCTTGGCGATCGAGATGACCTCGAGCCCGCCCTGCGGGATCGGCGGCGCGGCATCCGCCACGGCCTCTTCGGCCAGTTCTTCGCGTTGCAAATCGGTTGCTGCACTGTCGCTCATGCCTTTCGCCTTAGATGCAGCGGGCGCGGCTGAAAACCCCGCCGGTCCGATCGGAAGGGCATTTGGCAGGAAACCTGCATGACAATCATACAGGGACGATCGGACAATTTCCGAACCGTTCGGATAGGGCGCGGGGACGCAAACTTGCCAATTCCCGTGGTTTCTGAAATATTTCGAGTCGGGACAGAGGATGAAGGGGAGAGCGCCATGGGAAAGGCGATCGACGACAGGACCTATCGCCACACGAACGAGGTGGCGCGCGGGCCAAGGGAAAGGGACTGGCGCAAGAGCATGAGCGACAATGTCGCGCTCGCGCTGATCGCCTACACCGCGCTGCAGATTTTCGTGACCACCAAGGCGCTGAGCGAGGGAATTCCCTCGATCCTGCCCTATCTGCTGCTGGTATTGCTGGTGGGGGCGATCATTCCCGCCTGTCGCTGGTTCGAAAAGCGCTGGAAGGATCTCGACGATGCCCACGCCGCCGATCCGGCGCTGACTGGCGATTTCCGCCGCGATCAGGCGATGCTGTGGTCGCTGGCGATCGGCCTTCCTTTTGCGATTGCCTACGGGTTCAAGGCGATAGCCTGACAACCTCTGCACGGTTGCGCCGCCGCTTTCGCCACCCTACCCGGACCCGATGGGGGCGGTGCGGAGTTGAGCGTGCATGATCGATAGCGATACGGCGCTTACCCGCTGCGAAGACCTGATCGCGATGGCGCGCCGGATGGGCGCCGACGCGGCCGACGCCGTCATGCGTGCCGATGCATCGGAAGGAATCGAGATACGGCTCGGCAAGCTCGAATCGGTCGATCGTTCGGAAAGCGAATCGATCGGGCTGCGGGTCTTCGTGGGCCAGCGTTCCGCTTCGATCCATACCAGCGATTTCAGCGCCGAGGCGTTCGAGACATTGGCGGAACGCGCCCTTGCGATGGCGAAGATCGCACCGGAGGATCGCTACGCCGGGCTCGCCCCGCAAGACCGGCTGTTCGTGGGCGAAATGCCCGATCTCGACCTTTTCGATGCGCGCGAAACCTCGCCCGAAGAGTTGCGCGAGCGCGCGCTGGAGGCGGAGGATGCGGCACGGTCCGTCCCCGGCGTCACCAATTCCAATGGCGGCGGAGCCAGTCGCTCGCACAGCGTCGTCGCGCTCGCGACATCGGCTGGGTTTGCGCGAGGGTACGAAGCGAGCGGCCATGCGATCTCGGCCAGCGTCGTCGCGGGCGAGGGCGGGCGGATGCAGACCGACAGCCATTTCAGAAGCGCGCGCCATGCGGAAGACCTGCCCGATCCCGCCAGCATCGGGGCCGAAGCGGGCCGTCGCGCGGTCGCGCGGCTCGATCCGGGCACACTCAGGAGCGGCAGGATGCCGGTCGTCTTCGATCCGCGCGTCGGCGGGAGCCTGATCGGCCACATCCTCTCCGCGATGAGCGGCCCCGCCGTGGCGCGCAAGGCGAGCTTCCTGATCGGCCACGAAGACGAAGACCTCTTCGCGCCCGAAATCCGCATCCTCGAAGATCCGCTGCTGATGCGCGGTCCACGCTCCCGCCCCTTCGACGGGGAGGGGCTGGAATGCGTCCCGCGCGCGCTGGTCGAAAATGGACGCATCTTCGGCTGGATGACGAACAGCGCGTCGGCCCGCCAGCTCGATCGCCCCATGACCGGCCATGCCGCGCGCGGCGGGGGCGGCGCGCCGGGCGTTTCGGCGAGCAATGTCTATATGGAAGCGGGCGCTGCGAGCCCCGCCGATCTGATGGCCGATATTTCGGACGGGCTCTATGTCACTCATCTTTTCGACCAGGGCGTCAATCTCGTCACCGGCGATTACAGCCGGGGCGCGTCGGGCTTTCGCATCGTGAACGGCGCAGTCGCCGGGCCGGTGGCCGAAATAACCGTCGCGGGCAATCTGCTCGACATGGTCCGCGCGCTTGTCCCGGCGAACGATCTGGAGCGTTTCCGCGCGCTGGACGTACCGACCGTCAGGGTCGATGGCATGACCGTGGCCGGATCGTGAGGAGAGTGGCGATGAAGCGCAGCATTTTAACTCTGCTGGCGGCGATTTCGGCCGCTCTCGCCTGCGTCCCCGTGGCCGCCATGTTGCCTGCAGCGCCCGAAACGCCGGAAGAGACCGCGAGCCCCACGCCCCAGCAGACCATTGACGACACGCAGGAAGCGGGATCGGACGCGCGCATCGCCAATCGCATTCGCGGCATCTTCGGCGAATTGCCCGCCTTTGCGAATGTCGAGGTCGAGGTGCAGCAGGGCGTGGTCTCGCTCCAGGGTACCGTTCCGGCCCAGGAAGATATTGCGCGTGCCGAGACCATCGTCGGGCGTATCGCCGGCGTCGTCACGGTGGAAAACGCGATCGAGCGCGACGTTTCGGTCGGCAGCGCGGGCGGGCTCAGCAACCTTCAGAACCAGGTCGATGATTTCCTGGCGCTGCTGCCGCTTATGGGCCTCGCGATCGTCGTTGCGCTGGTCATCGCGGGGGTCGGCTATCTCATCGCCGGGCTGACCGGCGTCTGGCACCGGCTTGCGCCCAATTCCTTCCTCGCCGAACTGATCGCCTCGGCCATCCGCTTCGCCTTTGTGGTCGGCGGCGTGGTCGTGGCGCTCGACATGATCGGGGCGAGCGCGCTTCTGGGCGCCGTGCTGGGCGGGGCGGGCGTGGTCGGCATCGCGCTGGGCTTCGCGATGCGCGACACGATCGAGAACTACGTCGCCTCGCTGATGCTGAGCCTGCGCCAGCCGTTCCGCGCCAAGGACTGGGTGCTGATCGACGATCTGGAGGGGCGCGTAATTCGTCTGACCAGCCGCGCGACGATCTTGATGACATTGGACGGCAATCACCTGAGGATTCCCAACGCGCAGGTGTTCAAGGCCGTGATCACGAATTTCACCACCAATCCCCAGCGCCGCTTCCAGTTCGATCTCGGCGTCGATGCCGACGACGATGCGCAGGCGGCCCGCAGGCTGGGGCGCGATACTCTGGCCGCGCTCGATTTCGTGCTCGACGATCCGCCTGCCGAGGCGCGCATCATCGAAGTCGGCGATTCCAATGTCGTGATCCGCTTCCTCGCCTGGATCGACCAGCGCGAGGCGGATTGGTGGAAGGCGCAGAGTCGGGCGATCCCGGCGGTAAAGACGGCGCTGGAGGAAGCGGGCTTCGGCCTGCCCGAACCGATCTATCGCCTGCGCTTCGATCCGCGCAGCGCCTCGCTCCCCTTACAGAATATCGCCGAGCGGCAAGGGGAAGCGCCAGCGGAGGCCTCCGCTTCCGAGCAGAAACGCGTGCGCCAGATCACCGTCACCGAAGCCGACGAGGATGTGCGCCCGGTGAGCGAGATTTCCGAAATGGTGGAAGAGGAACGCCGGGCGGGCGGCAGTGGGCAGGAAAAAGACCTGCTCGACCACTCGCGCCCGGTGGAGTGACTCCTAGGAGCTCCTAGTCCTTCGCCTGCTTCTCGCGCTCGATCGATTCGAGAATGATGCGCTTGGCTTCTGCGGCATCGCCCCAATTGCCGATCCGCACCCACTTCTCCTTTTCGAGATCCTTGTAGTGGGTGAAGAAGTGTTCGATCTGCGCGAAGATGATGCTCGGCAGATCTTTGGTTTCGGCGACATCCGAATAATAGGGGAAGGTCGTGTCGATCGGCACGCAGACGAGCTTTTCGTCGCCGCCATGCTCGTCTTCGAGGTTCAGCACGCCGATCGGGCGGGCACGCACCACGCAGCCGGGAACGAAGGGGCTGCGCGCGATGACGAGAGCGTCGAGCGGGTCGCCATCGGGCGAAAGCGTGTGCGGCACGAAGCCGTAATTGGCCGGATAGCGCATCGGCGTGTGGAGGATGCGGTCGACGAACAGCGCGCCGCTCTCCTTGTCGAATTCATACTTCACCGGCTCGCCCCCGGTGGGGACTTCGATGATGACGTTGAGGCTTTCGGGCGGATTGTCGCCAGTGGGGATCAGGTCGATGCGCATGGGCTTCAAGATACCTTTTGAATGGGGGCGCTTACCGGGTCGGGTCGCGCAAGAGGTCGCGCGCGCCCATACGGCGTGACCCGTGCGGCTGCAAGCCACCCGCAAGCCTTTGAGGGTCCTCAGTACAGACGCGCTCCTTCACCTCGCGCTGCGCCTTTTCCGCGTGTCGCGAACGCGCTAGGGGCGCGGACATGAGCAAATCCTCCCAGAAAACCCCGCAGGCGATCCGCGGCACGCAGGACATTTTCGGCCCGGATGCCGAAGCCTTCGCCTTCGTGGTCGAAACCTTCGAGCGCGTGCGCAAACTCTATCGCTTCCGCCGGGTCGAGATGCCGGTGTTCGAAAAGACCGAGGTTTTCGCCCGCTCGATCGGCGAGACGACCGACATCGTGTCGAAGGAGATGTATTCGTTCGAGGATCGCGGCGGCGATTCGCTGACGCTGCGCCCCGAATTCACCGCCGGGATCGCGCGCGCCTTCCTGACCAACGGCTGGCAGCAGCACGCCCCGGTGAAGCTCGCGACCCACGGGCCGATCTTCCGCTATGAGCGCCCACAAAAGGGCCGCTATCGCCAGTTCCACCAGATCGACGCGGAGATCGTCGGCGCCGCAGAGCCTCAGGCGGATGTCGAATTGCTCGCGATGGCGGACCAGCTGCTGAAGGAGCTCGGCATCGAGGGCGTTACGCTGCATCTCAACACGCTGGGCGATGCCGACACGCGCGAAGCCTGGCGTGGCGCGCTGGTCGAGCACTTTCGTGCCGTGAAGGACGAGCTTAGCGAGGAGTCGCAGGAACGGCTGGAGAAGAACCCGCTGCGGATCCTCGACAGCAAGGATCGCAAGGACCGGAAATTCGTCGCCGATGCGCCGAAGATCGACGAATTCCTGTCCGACGAGGCACGCGCCTTCTTCGATGCGGTGACGAGCGGCCTCGATGCGGCGGGCGTCAAATGGCAGCGCGCCGAAAGCCTCGTGCGCGGCCTCGACTATTACCGCCACACAGCCTTCGAATTCATCCCGGACGAGGGCTCGGACGCGGCCTCGAAATTGGGCAGCCAGAGCACGGTGCTGGGTGGCGGGCGCTATGACGGGCTGATGGAATCGCTCGGCGGCGCGGCCACTCCGGCGGTCGGCTGGGCGGCGGGGATCGAGCGGCTGGCGATGTTAGTAGGAAGTCCGACCGATGAGTTTCCGGCTGAAGTCGGTTTTATCGCAGACGACAGGGAAATTACCCCCGAACTAATTTCTCTTGCCGCGATCTTGCGTCGTGATGGAATGAATATTCATTGTCCTTATAGCGGCAAGCCAAAAGCGCAGTTTGCTGCCGCAAAGAGTGCGAACTGTGAAGCGCGCATAGTTGCGAGGCGCTGGTCAAAGAACGATGTTCTGACCGAGAAAGAACTTGCTGAAGATGATCCTCTCATTTTGGAATTTCGGCCTGACACGGTTGAGCCCAGGGCGACAGAAATCCGAGATAAGGTGTGGAGTTCGCTTAGTGCGAACTTCGACTTGAACGTTTTGGCTGGCGACGATGACACCGCCATGCTGCGGCCGTTGAAAAAGCCACAATGACCATCCCCGCCGAACGCCTCGACCAGATCACCCATCGCTTTGCGGAGCTGGAAGCGCGCATGGCGTCCGGCACGCTGGAAGGCGACGCCTTCGTTCAGGCCTCGCGCGACTATGCCGAGCTGGAGCCGGTGGCGAAGATCGCGGCGCAGGTGAAGGCGATGCGCGCCGAATTGCCGGATCTCGAAGCCATGCTTGCCGATCCCGAAATGAAGGCGATGGCGGAAGAGGAGCTGGCTTCGATCCGCGAGGCGCTGCCCGAGGCGGAGCGCCAGCTCGCCGTGGCGATGCTGCCGCGAGACAGCGCCGATGTGAAACCCGCAATGCTCGAAATCCGCGCCGGGACCGGGGGCGACGAAGCGGCGCTGTTCGCGGGCGATCTCTATCGCATGTACGAGCGCTACGCTGCCGAGCGCGGGTGGAAGGTCGAACCGGTCAGCATGAGCGCATCGGAAGTCGGCGGGTTCAAGGAAATCGTCGCCAACGTCACCGGCACGGGCGTGTTCGCCAAGCTGAAATTCGAAAGCGGCGTCCACCGCGTCCAGCGCGTGCCCGAAACCGAGAGCGGCGGGCGCATTCACACGAGCGCCGCGACCGTTGCCGTGCTGCCCGAACCCGACGCGGTCGACGTCCAGATCGATCCGACCGAGCTCAAGATCGACACCTATCGCGCTTCCGGCGCGGGCGGGCAGCACGTCAACACCACCGACAGCGCGATCCGCATCACGCATCTGCCGACCGGCACGGTGGTCACCTGCCAGGACGGGCGCAGCCAGCACAAGAACCGCGAAAAGGCGATGCAGGTCCTTCGCGCGCGCCTCTACGAGGCGCAGCGCGAGGCCACGCAGGGTGCGGAAGCCGAAGCGCGCAAGGCCATGGTGGGCTCGGGCGACCGGTCGGAGCGCATCCGCACTTATAATTACCCGCAAGGCCGCGTGACCGACCATCGCATCGGGCTGACGCTGCACAAGCTGCCCGAAATCGTCGCCGGGCCGGGTCTTGGCGAGCTGATCGACGCGCTGATCGCGGAAGACGAGGCGAAGCGGTTGGCGGCGCTGGCGGAATAGAACCCGATGACCGGGACGATTTCCGAAGCCCTGCGCGAGGCCGCCGCGCGCCTTTCCGCGACCAGCGACACGGCGCGGCTCGATGCCGAATTGCTGATGGCACACGCGCTTGGCGTGTCCCGTTCCGACCTCCTGCTGCGCCATGCGCGCCATCCGGTACCGCCGGACTTCGCGGGACTGATCGACCGACGCGCCGCGCGCGAACCGGTGGCGCATATTCTGGGCGAGCAGGAATTCTACGGCCGCCCCTTTCGCGTGACCGCGGCCACGCTGATCCCGCGCGGCGACAGCGAGGTTTTGGTCGAAGCGGCGCTCGCGCTATCTTCTCCGCCCGCGCGGGTGCTTGACCTCGGCACGGGATCGGGCGCGCTGCTCCTGAGCGTGCTGGCGGAAAGTGCGGCTGAGGGTGTCGGCACCGATCGATGCACCGCCGCGCTGGAGGTCGCGCGCGAAAACGCGAACCGGCTCGGCCTCGAAGATCGCGCGCGTTTCGAATTGCGCGATTGGCACGAGGACAGGTGGGTCGACGATCTCGGCCAGTTCGACCTCGTCCTGTGCAATCCGCCCTATGTCGAGAGCGATGCCGAACTGGATTCCGACGTGCGCGATTACGAACCGGCATCGGCGCTGTTCGGCGGAACGGACGGGCTCGACGATTACCGCGCACTTATGCCGCAATTGGCGCGCCTACTGACCCGGGACAGTGTCGTAATTTTCGAGATCGGGGCTGCGCAGGCCGATGCGGTCACGGCACTGGCGGCGGCGGAGGGTTATGCGGTCACGCTTCGCCGCGATCTCGCCGGGCGTGCGCGGGCGCTGGTGATGACGCGGGGAATAAAGCGATAGGGGCTTGGCAAACCGGATGGGAGGCACTACCCCTTGGGGCACAGGCCAACGGAGTGCGACGCGCTCGTCCCGCTGGCCCGGCTCCGACATATGCAGTTCTGGTGCGAGGCGCTTTGCTTCGCGGACCGTGCAGAAAGATCGGATAATGCGGCCCGCTCCCAGGTCTCGCGACTGCCAGGTTTGCAATCTGGCAAGTCCTGCGATCGCGGTTTCGGCGCATGAGGGGTCACGCGGCTTTGAGTGGACACAGTCCGCGCCGCGCCATGAATGAGGACGCTATTCCTTGAACAACAATCGCAACAACAACAATAACCGCCGTCGCGGCCGCGGTAATCGCAATCTGGGCGGTGCGAATTCGGGCAACCGGATCGACAGCCGCGCGCGGGGCAATGCGCCGCAGCTCCTGGACAAGTACAAGAAGCTTGCCCAGGACGCGCAGCATAATGGCGACCGGGTGCAGGCGGAATATTATCTTCAGTTCGCCGATCACTATTTCCGCGTGATCGCCGACAACAAGGCGCGCCAGGACGAAGCGCGCGGCGGCAACCGCCAGGATCGCGACGATCGCGATTCCGACGACGACGAGGATACGCGCGGCGACAATCAAACCGATGATCGCAATGATGGGCGCAACGAGGGGCGCAAGTCCTCGCGGCGCGAGCGCGGCGGACGCCCGAACGAGCGCGGCGGCGATCGCCAGGCCGAACGTGCGGATGATCGCAACGATGCGCGCTCCGAATCCAGGGGCGAAGATGCGCCCAAGCGTGCGGCGCGCGGTCGCCCGCGCAAGACCGATCGCGACACGCAGGCGGGTGACGATCGCTTCGAACAGGAAGACAATCCTTTCCTGCGCGACGCCCGTGAGGACACCGGTGCGGACGAGCAGCCGAAGAAGCGCGCACCGCGCAAGCGCAAGGCCGACATGGAAGTTTCGGCCGAAATCGACGTGGCCGCCCTGCCGCCGTCGATCGGAAGCGCTGACAGCGACGAGGGAAGCGCCAAGCCGAAGGCCAAGCGCGCACCGCGCGCTCGCAAGGCTCAGCCGCAGGACGACGACAAGGTAAGCGTCGCGGGCTGAACCGGCGAGCTGGCAGCGGACTGCGATCGCGATGCAGGCTTTAGCAAACCGCGCGGCCAGCGTGCTGGTGGCTCATCCCCGGCTTGCGGCCCTCGGTTTCGGCCTCGTCGCCGCAACAGGGTTCCAACCCTTGCAAATATGGCCGCTCGCCATGGCGGGACTGGCCGGGCTGATCTGGCTGGGTATGGGCGCCGGTAGCTGGCGCGAGGCTCTCTTGCGCGGCTGGCTGTTCGGGCTCGCCCATTTCACGCTCACCAATAACTGGATCGCCACGGCCTTTACCTATCAGGCCGAAATGCCTGCCATATTGGGTTGGGCGGCGGTGCCTCTCTTATCGGTGTATCTCGCGGTCTATCCGGGCCTCGCCGTGATGGGCGCGCACCTGCTCGCGCGAAAAAAGCCGATCCCGGTCTGGTCGCTCGCCTTTGCGGGCACATGGATCGTCACAGAATGGCTGCGAAGCTGGGTCTTCACCGGCTATGTCTGGGGCCCGCTCTCGCTGATGTGGGTCGGGCCGTTCGCGCGTCCGGGCCTTGCGTTGCTGCTGCCTTGGTTCGGGACCTATGCGCTGTCGGGCGTGGTGGCGCTGGCAAGCGGGTTGGCGCTGTGGCTGGTAAGGGAGCGGCGCTTTGCCGTGCTGGGCGGGGCGGCAGTCGTATTGGCGCTCGGCATGTATCTGCCGCAGCCCGCCGCGCGATCCTCCGATCTCGCGATGACGCTGGTCCAGCCCGATTTGCGCCAGGAGGTGCTCGACGATCCGAGCAATTTCGAACAGCAATTCCTGACCTTGCATCGCCTGTCGCAGCCCAACCGCGAATTCGACCGGCGGCTGGTCCTCTGGCCCGAATCGGCGGTGCCCGACTATCTGCGTGCCGGCTATCCGCAACGCTATTACGACCGCATGACCGTTGCGGGCGATCCCCTGTTCGCACGCCGCCGGATCGGCTACGCCATCGGCGCGGACAGCCTACTGTTGACCGGCATGGTCGATCTCGAGATCGGCGAGGTCGATGGATACGAAAAAGCGGTCGGCGCCTATAACGCCATCGCCCCGATCGCGGCGGACGGCACGATCGGGGAGCGGTATTCCAAGGCCCACCTCGTCCCTTACGGCGAATATCTGCCGATGCGCTCGCTCCTCGAACCGCTCGGCATGACGCGGCTCGTCGCCGGATCGATCGATTTCATCCCCGGCCCCGGCCCGCGCACGCTCGATCTGGGGCGCTGGGGCAAGGCCGGGATGCAGATCTGTTACGAGATCGTGTTTTCGGGCGAGG